>Ga0116231_10000864_pt1 | contig 58017 bp, 37 predicted proteins | sample S1TSphgellanicum_2_FD_89695 | JGI IMG/M metagenome (GOLD analysis project Ga0116231, IMG submission 89695) | Host-associated microbial communities from peat moss isolated from Minnesota, USA - S1T2_Fd - Sphagnum magellanicum MG | ecosystem: Host-associated > Plants > Peat moss > Unclassified...
AGATGAAGACGAGGGGATCAGGCAGGGGTAGGGGGGTGGGGAGTGGGAGTCAAAGAGGAGAAACGGGAGGGGGGGGGGGGGGGGGGGGGGGGTCAAAAGCGATTAGGTTGACCCTGTCTGTGGTCAGTCTGCCGTGAGGACACGGTAACTGTCACACAGTTTATTAACGCAAAAGAAAACCCTAAACCCTACTCACTGCCGTGTGGGCCAGAAACAAACAACCAACCAACCAAGCGTAGTGTTCGGTAGTATAAAACCCCTGCGCTTCCAAATCTCCCACCAAAAGTTTTCAAGCTCTCATTCCTGTGCGCTGCCTTTGATCTCCGCCAGCGCTGGTGGTGAACTTTGATGAATGAATGCTTAGAGAAATATGTTGAGAAGAAGAGCAGTCACGTGCTGAGACTGTTGTGATGATGTTCGCCTGCCAGAGTTTTGCATCCAACCCAATTTTAGCTTTCTAGGTTTTGCTGGGATTTTGTTTTTGTTTTTAGTTTTTTTGTTTTTTTGGCGGGGGGTCTTTCTCTCTCACATTGAAGAGGTGGTAGTAGTACTACTGCAGGAATCTAGTTCAGGTCTTCTTGATATCGATCAGCTTCCAGTAGTAGTGTGAGTCCTTGGAATTAGCAAGTTTTTGTTGGTTTTTGGCTGAGAATTAGTTCTTGTAACTCGGTTTTCGGTTCATTGTCTGCCGCAGATCTACAAGAGTTTATGGTCATTGATTGGGTAGGTTTTCTAAAAGCAGCGATCAAGCTCATCATCTGTCATATTGTGGCTTCTTCATCTACGAGCTAGATAGATTGCAGATTTCCAGAATCCGCGCAAGCATCATTGTGCCTGGAGAGGAGTCAGGACTAACGTTTTTTTTTGGGAAAGGGCCTTGGATCAGTAGTGCAACTCCTGATTCCGAGCCGGAGATAGATCGAATTCACACACAGACACAGAGAATTGACGGAGAGTACCGAGCAGTGAATTAGCAGCTACAGAATTGGCAGTTGGATCAGTACTTTAGAGCTCCAGTGTATGCAAGAATCTAGAAGTCGCGGCCTTTCAAGTGTCACTAGTCGTCAGCGGAATTAGACTGACTAGGCCGGAATAACAGCAGCTTGTGATCTAGTTATAGGCGCAGGTGCCGCAGATCATGGCAAGTGGATCAGGAGGAGGAAGTGCTGGAACTTCCCCGTCAAGCAGTCAGGATGAGCTGCAAATGGCGCATTGGGGTCATTATGCAATGCAAACCGGTAGTAGTAGCTGCTTTAGTGCTTCTGACCCTAATTGGTTCACGCTGCTGGGTAGTACTGTCGAATCTCAGCAAACGACACCCAATACTCCAGAAGCCCACTGCACCAATTCATTGCACAGCTCAGAAAGTGCCTCTCCATCAAGAAGAAACACAAGTCCTGCTGCTGCACCCATGAAAGCTAAGCCGAGGCGCAAGCGACCGTCCCGCCGCGTCCCGACAACCCTGCTGGAGGCGAGTTCTAGCGAGTTCCGCGGATTGGTACAAGAGCTCACAGGTGTAAAACCAGACGCAATTCTTGCTACAGCAGGTGAATCAGCTGCTCGCAACGGCTACACTCCGCCAGCGTCGTCCACGGACCATTTACTGCGACCACAACCGATACGAGCACCCACAAGAACTAGTACCCAAGACACAGAGAATTTCAGCTTGCAAGCTCAATATAATGCCGCACAAGCTCGCTCACGATCAGCCTCCGGCTCTAATGCAAATTTCTCGCACTACAACAACACTAGTACTATGGCAGTGCCTTTGGAAGATGATTTCGCTACATTTCGCAGTTCTTGGAATTGTAGTTCTGGTCACGAGGATACCGAGACTTGGATGGGATTTTGGGCTAAAAATTGAAGATTCTTGTCATGGGGCCCTCGGAAGACTTGCTCCTACTCCAACCGCAACTCGAGCTGACCACAGTGGGAAATTGAATTCCAAACAAGATCTACATGATCTTCATGAGAGAAAGATCAATTTCCACTGGGGACTGGTTCTGTAGTGTGTTTTTTTTCTCTCTTTCTTTAGCTGCGTCGTGTACCTATGATGATGAGAATTTTTTTGTAAGTGAAGTAAGTACCTATGCATTCCCCTGTGTCCCATTTTTGGCAATTCTCTAGCAGGCAGAAGGGGCACAGGGAGTTCATGAATCTCCTGAATTTTAGTCACATAGGCTACCCCCACCCCAACACTCCAATGTACATTCCAATTTTCAATCTTCTTTCTGAACTTTGTTTCTCTTGTCACAATAAGAAGTTTTTTAAAAATAAAAAAATGAAAATCTTCTGTATATTCAACTTCCTGGCTACAAACTCATCAAGCATTTTTATGTTATCTCTATCCAAGTATATAATTTTATTATCTCTGGCCTTCAGGAATAATAAATTTTTTTATTGTCTGATTGTCCACCCTTGATAAATAAGCTATGGAGAGGGAGATCCCTTACATTATATTAGTGATAAATTCTGCATGAGCTTTACCCATGTCTGTTTGTCCATCACCTGATTATCATAACTTTGTGTCAACTTCATCATGTTCATCCATCACTTTCATGCAATGTGTGTGAGCTTTTACCAATTATTCCGTTCATCGCCCAACTACAATTGTGGATTTATGTAGGTCCATTCATCCATTTTGCTGTTTGCGAGTTGCTTCACTTTTTTCAGGACTTTTCTGCTCTAATTGAGAAATCACTACACCAAAACATGGCATCCATTTCGACTAGTCAGTCATTTATGCCATTTTTAGTTATTTATGCCATATGTAATTGTATTGGTTTAATTATGGATGCCATGTTTTGACGCAATGAATTATACTTTTTGCCAAAAAATTGTCAACCATTTGCATAGAGATTACTAAAAACCTTAAGAAGTTGTGCAGTGTTAATTAAGTAGAGCCGAGCATGAGCCCTGAAATTCCAGTATTTAAAACCATACTCAGATTTTATTTATTTTTTAAATGGCCACTGGGTATCACAGAAAAAATGAAATGGCGCTAGAGTTTTAGAAAATGAAAAGCAAGTGCAGGCATTTCATTTTCCCAAGTTCCCTGAGTTTTTTACTCTCTGCAACGTATTCTCTAAATACACTAGAAAAATATGACAAGGTCTTTTTTACAAATCAGGAGATTCAAGACTAATCCACATGAAAATGAGGAATGAATCTGCTACATGTTGATGATGTTTTACCCAGTCAATCTTGCCATAGGGATGGGCAGCTTGGGGTTTGATTAAGCCTTTATAATAGTAAATTGTATGTATATTCTGTGCTTTGCTTCTTTGAGCTCCTGTTACCATGGTCGGTGTGAGAGAGTCCTTGGGAATCTTCATCTCCAGGATAAGCAGCAGCATGGTGTTACTGATTGCTATACATTTGGTGGATGATTTGCTTTGTGCCAATCTGAATGTGGCAGGATTCCACCTCCATGGCACCATGCACAATCCTGAACACTGGATCAGTAGCTTTGAGCTCAACCTCCCTGTCGTTGTTGTTGGGAAATGTGAAGGGAATGTTTGAACATCTCCCAGATTGCATTATGTTTATCAAGGCTTTGCAGGATTGGACCTTGCAAGGTCACTTCATTGTTAATGTTTTTCTTGTTTATGAACACTATTTGTAATCTGTGGTGCTTCTGTTTTTTCAAACTTAAAAAGACTTATTTCTGTCCAGAATGGGTTTTCTGGCCAAGATCTACCATGATATTAGTATGGATTTATTTGTGCAAGGAATACTTAGGTTTGTGTTTTTGTTTCACATGTCTAAAAATTTTCACATGTCATCAAATTGTGCATTAACATTTTTATTTACAAACAAAAACATAGAAAATGTCAAAATGAATTTCTATGGATAGTCAAACATGTTTTTATGCATGACTTTTTTTGCACATGTGACCTACACTTGGAGTTAGAAATTTTGAGCCTAATGAATATAAACAACTAGTCAAATGGTAAAACTAAGGATTCTTTTATCTTGTCACAATTTTAAATGTGCCAAATGTAAGGTGGGATTACTTGTCCTAATTTGGTTGAAATGTGTCATTCATCTTGCGAGCATTGACATTCTTCCCTTACAATTATGATTTTTAAGGTTCAAGGCACTTAAAGCCTCCAACAATTTTATTGTAGTTGTTTATAGACAATACCTTGTGCTAGTGTTCTACAAGTAGAACATTTGTTGCACAAAATTCCCATCCAATAGGTTTGTTTGTTGATGTGTAATGTTATACATTATGTTGAGTAATGTTTTCTTCACTTGTGCAACAATGTGAGTAAGAGAGTTCTAGTAGCTAGTGTTTGTGTCTATTGCAACTTGTTGGAAGGAAGATATATCCAAGACTTGACGTTCAACTTTTGTTTGCCTACCTTTTGAACTCATAATCTCTATTTTTTTTGTTCAAAGTCTCCTTTGATTTTTAATTTCAAAGTCTTGGCTTCCATTTTTTAAGCATATTTCATTTTTTGAGTGAGTAACACACTCATGTTTACATATTTTTTGGCCTTCAATTCTACATTTCCAATTTCTAGATTATTACTTCAAATCATTTTTAAAGCCATTATCCATTTAGGAAATAGTGAGCGAATTTTATTACATGGTTCAATATTCAAAATCAAATTCTCTCTTGACTTTTATGAATGAAGGTTGCACTTGAAGGTTTTTGCATTGTCATTAAGAAGTTAAATCTTGACAACCTTGTTTTACTTCATAGTTTATTTCTAGTTGCCATGATGTCCCTTGGGCACCATATGTGCTTTGCACAAGGAAATGTCATCATTAGAGCATTCTTGGAACTATCTTTCACTTCCTTTAACCACATACTCCATTATGATTTGATGTCTTCTCTAAGTGAACTAATGTATAAAACAAAAGATATTCATTAACTTTTGTCTTGGGAAAAGACCATAGTTTCTAGTTTGAATAGTTTGGTGTTTTTAAAAAACTTAAGTTTGGTTTTGGATGTTATTGTAGATATATATATGTAGTCATAGATTTGAAGTTTAAAGAACCAAAAAGATAACATTCAAATTTTCTTAAAGACCAATTTTGTTATTATCTAAAAATCTTAAAACTATTCTTTAGTCTAACTAAATCTAAACAATAAAGTGGTGTTGGAATTGAACCCAATTTAAGCTAACATTATCAATTTTCTTACAATATTGTATTCAATGTTTGAGCATATGTGATAACATTATGAAAACAAATCAAGGTTTGAGATAAAAATTAAGGGTGTATTCATTGACAATGTATCAAAGTTACAAGTATTATTTTAAATTTGAAAAAGTTAGAATATTAATGACTTCATCCATTCACCATCATTAGATAATTAAATGCAATGGAAGTGCAATTTTGGTTTTTTGAATTAAAATCATCTTATGTACAAATATTTACTTGTTAAAACTCTTCATGCATCAATAATTTTAAGAAAAGTTCTAAAACCACCTCTTGTGATAAATGTTTGAAAGGTAATTAAATATAAAGTTATAGATTTACTTGTTGGTTTCTTAGAACAATGATTTGTTGCACTAAATTTCAATGAATAATGGGAATGTTACAAGGGATTAAATAGTCGGTGTCAAATGAAGAGACCAACAAGTTGATGAACATGTAATTCCAACTAACACACTAAACCATAATATTCCACCTACTTGATTTAATCTTTGTTGATCAAAATAAATTGATCAATCACTAATAATGAGGGAAACTTGTCAACACTCCCTCTTATCCTCATGGTTAAATTGTTCACAAAGAAAACACATTGCTTGAGTCTAAAGACCTAGAAAGAAGATTAATATTTAGCCTACCATGAAGATGTCAATTTTGAGGTGAATGTGTGATAAAACATCACTAATGGGCATGTGCTACTAGCAATTTATAGATTACATTTCCTTGGTAAGGAAGTTTTTCATATCATGACATTAGGTTTTGGTTACAATGCCTTCATGATTTTCTAACTTTGACTTAGGATTACATCTACACCCTCTACAATGAGAAACCTTTCTATTTTGCATATGGTCTATTTGTATATTTGTGCAAAAAATCCTTGATAAAATGAATGGCACAACTAAAGATGCATTTTACAATCAATTCAAAAGTTGTTTGAATCCTTATAAAACCCTAAATATAACTCAAAACAGTAGTCCTTATTTTACATTTTCCATTAATTCCCAAGAAGTGGAAGCATTGTGTGATAGTCTATTTGGGGTTAAGTTAAATCAAAAAACGTGTTACCTAGTTCATAGACTATTGTACAATTTTGATACATTTACCTTGATTCCTTTTATTCATGATGGGTTGGTAATTGTAAGACTTGGTTGTGCTTATGTGAACTAGCTTCTCCTTCATTATTGCATCATTTTCAATGTGTAAATGAAAGTTAATTTAATTTTATGGACTTCGATGTATAGGATTGCATTCGAATTTTTTTGTTTCAATTATCTAGGATATTTGTTTTACATCAAAAAAAAGAAATACCTAGAATTTCCTTTACAACTAAATGAGATAGGAATTAGAACAAACCCATCCTTAGGTGGTACCACTAGGAACGTCAAACTTTGATTTTATTGGACCCATTGAACTTTTAAAAAACATAAGAAACATTTAAATAAATACACTATGAGAAATCACATCCGTTGAAACCACATTACTTTGCAACTAAAACTCATATACAACTATTATGCAACTATCCTTTGGGTATTACAACTATTGTGCAACTATACCTTTAGAAATATGGTGTATTAATAAATAAATTAACACATCAAAAATTAATTAGTTATATTATAATTGCAAGTGAGTCGAAAATGACCCTTCTATACAATAATTTATACATATTGTACATACGTATGTAATCAACCATGTTTGACTTTTTCAAGAGTTACATTATAATTGTATGTGGCAACTATTTTAGAACTATTATAAATGTGCCACTAAAGCAACAACTATGTTGCAACTAGTGTATAATGTACACACATGCGATCATGCCATGTGTCCACATTTCCACCACCCATTATGAAATACATTTACAACTAGTTTTCAACTATGATTCCCATTCATGTAATTAGTATTGCCACTAATGCACCATTACTGATGTTGCAACTTTAACATCGGGTTGGCAACCAAGTGTGAAATGCGAAGGCACATGAGGCCAAGATAGTGTGTTTAGGAGTGAAACACACTTTCACAAATGGGGGAGAATGCAAGAAATTGAACCCAATGACTCCCAAGTGCATTCCCATTTTGGGAGTTGCACTTGTGCAAGAATCTTAAATAGTCAAAGCCTTAGTTGAAAGGGCAAACAAACATCAAATTGGGTTCCCAAGATACAATTGAAGAGATCTTGAAATGCAAATGTTAAAAATGTCCTCACATTATTCATTTAGACCTAAATGATTGAGTTATGATCAAAAGAAAAGCTAGGAGTCAAATTGGAAATTTGATTCCCCACCATAAACCCTTTTAAAACAGGGGTCAAATGATTTCCAATTAAGGCATGTAATATGTTATTGATTTTTTTTTAGGGCTATAAGATATTGCCCTTACATGCTCCAAACAAGTTTGATTTGAAAAAGATTTGAATGTCCAAAATTTTGAAATGATAAGAATCTTAGTTTTGGGACTCCCACTTGGGAGTCCCAAGAAAATGCGTCATTTAGATGTAGCCCCCATGGAAAATCACATAGTATAGTATAAGGAGGGGAGTGGTGCCTATTCCCAAAGGTTGCAGGTTATGTAAAGCTTGAACTTGAGATTGTCCCTATGAAGTCCGTTACATCATTTATTTCCAACGTACATTAACCACTCTTTTTGTTAGGTTGTACAAATTAAATTCATATTGAACTCTTACTTGTGAATTTGTCTTATTCCCATCCCAAAGCTCCAAGATGCCTTCTTACCCCACAATTCATATTGAACTCTTACTTGTGAGTTTGTCTTAATCCCATCCCGAACCTCCAACATGCCTTTTTACCCCATAATTCATATTGAACTCTTATTTGTGAATTTGTCTTAATCCCATCCCGAACCTCCAACATGCCTTCTTACCCCACAAATGTTAAGAATCAGGGAACATTCCCTGATTCTTTTCTTATTTTATTATTTCATTCTTAGGACCCACATTTGGGTCTTTCAAGGAGTTTAGGAATGTGTCATCTAAAATACTACTATTCAACTATGTTACGATTATAATACAATTGCTTATAATTTAAGCTCACATATTCATATGTAATTTTTCATAAATAATTATTATTTCAATAATTTGACTATTAATATGGATAAATAATTATAATCTATATACTTAATTTACCATTAACATAAAAATTACTCAAATAAATATTTATCCAAGTTGGGGATACTTCATAAAGGAAAATTATTTCAGATAATTATTACTTCATCAATAATTACCAAATCATTAATTATCTAAATTCATTAATTATTTAGATAAACATAATTAATTTAGATGTGAAACTAAAAACAATTTTTCTATTATATTAAAATTTCAATTCAATGTACATATGGATATGCCTATTTATATTTTCAACTTTTCTATCCAAATTCATATTTAATATTTAATATTTAGTAATGATTTTTTTTCAATAATTTATTACATATTTACTATTTATTAATATGTAATATATTTAATTATTATGAACTAATTAACTAAACTGATAATTAATGATTATGAATTATAAATAAATTTGATTCATATAATTATTTCATTAATTAATTAAAATAAATAATAAAAATTTCAAAACTTCAAATGATAAATGATTAATTATATGAATTTAGATCATTAATCATCTGATATTAAATTATTTGAAATCAAATAATATATTATTTGAAATAACTAACAAATAATTAAATTGATTAATTTAAATATTTATTTATTTATTCAAAATAGTTGATTATTTTATATTAATTATCTTAATTCATGAACTAACTATTTATTTGAAGTAGACTAATTAGTTTACATAGCTAATTCACCATTTAAATAATTCAAATCAATATTTTAAATAACTAGATATTAAATAATTAGTTCACATATTTAATTATCATATAATCATCAATTTAATTATATAACTTACATAATGAAAAATAAGCACAAAACTGCAAAAAAATATTTTCATAGTTGTAACTCAATTGTAATTTAATTTGTAATTAAAGAACAATTGATAGATATAACTCATATGTTTTTATCTTTGAATCCCATGTTACAAATTATATAATGAAGGCTTGTTTTCCTATGTTTTCACATTAAAATCCATGTGCCATTTTGGGATGAACTAAAAAAAGTTTAACCCTAAAAAAAAAACATAAAATAAAAAATAAAACTTCATGGTTATTTTTTCGTTCACTTAATCTTTTGGTTTCCTATCTACTTACCTACTTAAGTAAGTAAGTAGGTTTTACTTTTCTACCTACCTATGGTTATGTATGACCTATTTAGCTACTAAAATAGATATTAATATTTTTTTTCCAAAATATAATTAATATGCCATGTGAGAATTTTCAATTGTGCCACATGTCACAATCTTGGACCATCATTAATAATCATAATGGATGATGAAAATCAATATTTTGAAAAGAAAATAATTTTTATATCCAAAAATCTTCATAGTGCTATGTGTTAAATTTTAATAGGTGGATGAGAATTAATGATGTCAACATACATCATGGGTGCAATTATGATGGAATTGCATAATAGTTGAAAATGATTGTTTCGATTAAATTGTAATGAATTGCACCATATATACAGTGAGTTGTAACTCTACATCTCATGTAATTTATCTATTAACACTCATGACATATGAATATAATGAGTTGCAAGGCTAGTTACAAAATACACCTTTTTCTCATAGTGAGATTTTCATTAAAATTTTTTAATTAGTACATTTTTAAAATCCATAGATTTTGAAATTCCAATAATATCAAGTATATTGTGTATTTTAATGTTCCTAATCATTGCATTTGAAAAATGTTTCAAAAATGTAATGTTGATTTTTTTCCTTGAACTATTTGGTTAGAAACACAAATTGGAAACATGATTTGGGAATCTTCTTGGGAATCTTTTTCCTAAAATAATTTGGAAATCATTTTATTTATTTATTTATTAAGCAATTGATTGAGTTCATATAATTTAGTCATGAATTTCCAAAGTTAAAAAATGTGATTCCTAAAAGGGCCATCACTATTAGTAATAATTTTTTTTAAAAATTTCCCTTTTTTTTAATTTAAAATAAACTTCAAGCCATGTATTAAGGCATGCAATGGATAAACATGAGGGAAAACAATTATAGTTGTGAAAACATTTAAAGGAAAGGGCCTAAGAAAAAGATTTGGACACTATTGGTTCCTTAACCATTCCTTGAGGCGTTTCCTAATGGTACCACCCAAGGATGGGTTTGCCCATTAAAAATTTTAATGTTATAATTAATGAAATAATAGACGGATTTTTTTTAGTAGGTTTGATGAGTTAGATGATAACACAACTTAGCACATCATATTTTTACTACAAAAAAATTTAATGCGTTTCATATCAACCATGGAAAATTAGTTCTTCTTCTTGGGAAATAAATATCTATTTAGTAAATTACATAGCTACTCCACACATTTACTCATTACACTAAACTCTTGAAATTTCTTGAACTTTATCTTTCTTAAGGGCTTCGTGAATATATCATCAAGTTTATTGGTGGAAACATGTTCTATTTCAACTTCTCTTGAAAGTAGTTATTCTTTAATGTAATGATATTGCACTTCTATGTCTTTAATTCAAACATGGAAAATTAGATTATTTACAATTTGCATGTAAGTTTCATTGTTAACTTAAATCTTTGTTTTATGGTTGGTGATCATACCCATCTCTCAAAATAGGCATTGAAAGTATGCACCTTTTTTTATTCTTTTGATCATGGCATGATACTTTACTTCGGTGAATGATGAAAATACTATTAGAGCTTTACCTCTTTGAACTCCATGTGATAGATCCATAACCAAGTTGAAAAAAATAGCTTATAATTTATCTTCTTCCTTCCTCATCTTTGACCCATTTTAAATTAGTAAATCTTTTTAGCTCATCAACATCACCTTTCTCATACAAGATCTTGTAATTTAATGTCCTTTTCAAGTACCTAAATAAGATGTGTTTAGTAGATTGTAGATGTGAGATCCTAAAATCCAGTGTATTGTTTTACTACTAAGACTTCAAAACAATGTCAAGTCTAATGTCACACAAGTAGAGCAATTTTCCATTCATTGTAACAAAGTAGATGTTGTATTACAATTACTCATATGTTAAATTGAGCCAAATTTTTTTTCACATATTGACATTTGTCATAAAAGTTTCATTTTTAGTTTTGAAAAATTTTATAGCTAAATAATGTTGCATGACACCTAGGTCAATCACATCAAATTTGTCTTTGAACTAAAACTTGAACTAAGTAATCTTTCCTTTGTGATTACATGTAAGTAATAAGTCCTCAACATATAGGATCAAAATAATTATCTTCACATCAAGTTATACTCAACACTGTTATGTTTCGAACCTAGCTCTTGGAGGTATGAATCTATTTTTTCATACCACGCTATAAGGGTTTGTTTTAAGTCATAGAAGGCTTTGCGACAAACTTTTCCTTGGGTGGTACTGCTAGGAACCACCTTGCCAAAATCATAGGAAAGTTGGACCAATTTAAAAAATAAAATTCCATCTACTTATAGATTGGTTTATTTGATTAGACTAGGTCAACTACGTGTCCCCCACCTATGCACACACTCATGAAAAATAATAAACACCCAAAAGCCTATAATATGCATTAACAATTTGATTTTTGAACCATTCTTGACCCAATTCCTGACTTTTTTTTTAAGAATGTCCTTACATTTACACATTAGATATTTTTTCTTATTTATTTAGTACATGCACAAAGGAATGATCCAAACTAATCATTGAAACAACAAAAGTTGAAAATAGTTATCATTTGTGTTATTAACATCAATGGCCCTTTGGGACTTCATGATCTTGATTTCAAAAATTCATAATTATATTAAAATTGATTCAATCAATTATCTATAAAACACATCAAGTAGGTTGGCATTTGAATTATTTTCAAAAATTAATATCTAAGAAAAATTCCCAAAAAAAAAATTCCTTTTATGTTCCTAATAAAAAAATCCTTCATGTGACATTCTTGAAACTTTTTCCTTATGCATTCATTTTCCACATCAAAACACATTTTTTTGTAAAATAAGAGTTTTGAATTCTACATGACTTGGGCAACCTTTTGATAAATAATTTGGAATGAAAATATTTTTTTATGCAAGTCCTATGTTGTTTTGAAATTGGATGGGTCACAAAAATTTGAGGTTTGACATTCCTAGGGGTACCACCCAAGGATAAGTTTACACTTTGATGAATTGACAAACCTTAAATTCATGTCTTTCTTTGACAAAACCTTGAAGTTGTGTCATGTAGGCAACATGTTTTGAATCTCCACTGAAGAACTATCACCATCTTGACAACTCAAGATGAAATATATTTCTATCATTATGTGTAACTAGGGCCAAAATCAACTTGATGGTGATCCACTTAACAATTGGTGTGAATGTCTCTATCAAGTCCTCCTTTTTCTTTTGAATTCAAATCCTCTTACAACAATACATACCTTAGATTTATTTAATTTTCCATCAAGGGTAGGTTTCACCTTATATACCCATTTCATGTTGATTGGTTTTTTCCCTTTTAGTAGATATGCAAGCACCCAAATATTTTTCTTCCAAATGGATTTTATCTTTAGTTCTGTTGTAAACTCCCAACCTTCATGCATAATTTTTTTATGCATTGCATTTTGCAATGGGTATCATTAGTTGTTCCCAACGAACCATTACTACAACATCATTTAATTAGGTTTAATGTTCCATGACTCATTTTGATCTAGGCCTAAAAGTTAGCACTTAATTTAATGGTTTTGGTTTCCTTGGAATGTGCAAGTCTTTTGCAAAAACATGAACTTCATTGTGTGGTTTTAATTCATTGCCTTCACCTTGATTAAGTTGAGAGTTGATTTAATGTTATCATTTGATTGATCAACATCATTAATGCTAAAAGGAAAACTTATTTGTTGAAAAAACAAAATAGGGTCCAAATTTTTTAAGGTGTACTAAAATTTTATCACATCATCACCGTTTTCCTTTTTTTCTTTACCATGTAAAGACACATTTATGGATGATTATGATAGAATTTAGAATTGTAATGGTTTAAAATATGGTCCTTCTAAAATGCTTGACAACCTTTGACTCAGTATTTTTTATGGGGATCAAAATATAAGGTAAATAAGGACTACAATAAGGACTAAGTCATTTTTGTCTTGTGTGGTTCACCTTAAAGGATTTTCACCCAACGATGGGAAGAAATGAAAAAAATGATATTATCAATATTTACTTATTTAAATTTTCCAAAAAGGAAATATTATTGAGTACAAGTCTCAAGAAAGTCATTAAAACATAAAATTAAATGTTATAAGCATTACCACTTGATGTACTAACTAGAGGTTACCATTAAGCCTTGTAGCCTTTCCAACAATGTCACTTTTGTTCTTGTATATGTTTGTGGTGTTTTTTGGGGAAAAAATTACAATTGTTCATAAGATGGTCCTCCAAGGAGGATTTCCCTTCTAATAATTTTTTTTAAATCCTAGTCTTCCCACCTTCCCTCACTTACAAATTAATTGAACTCCCCAAATAGGCCCCTTCCTAATGGTAGTTAGTTGGCCAACCAACTAACCAAAACTAGTTGTTTGATTTTTTACTTCTCACTTTTTAGGACCTAGCTAGAAATGTGGTCAAACTCACTCCAAGTCTTATCCTCTAAATTAGTTTGAGTAAATACCACCTTCTACAACTAACCAAATCTAATAGTTTCGTTGCATAAATAAATAGGAAGCAATAAATGCCTTCACCTACAATCAATAACAAGGAGTTACTAGGATACCATTTAGATCTTAACAAATCTTAGAGATTAACTTGATGATTAACAAGCATCAATATTAGGAAGATTGACTTGCTCAAATTGAAAATGAATTAGACCCTTTTTCAACTGCAATTGTCATGGAATGAAACAATTATTTTGACATTCTTAAATTCAATTTGTGTGAATTTTCTTAATGGACAACTAATTTCTATTTCTATTTGGGACTTGAAGACTTTGAACATAATAAAAGTATCATTTTTCTATTGCAAACAAAAAATTATTGAAATTGTCAATGAAGGTCATGAAGTATAAAGTTCATCCCAAACTCTTAACAAGAGCTTGGTCTACAAAGATTTAAATGTAGAAGTTCCAACAATGTATTGAATGTTGTTTGATTCTTGGGACATTTTTATCATGGTTTTTCAAGCCATCCAACTTGATTACCTTGTCCATTTTGACCCACAATTTGGTCAACTTGATTAAAGGCACTAATTGCTGAAGTGACATGTCTTTTTTGACTTTTTGATTTCTTGCTCAAATGTGATTTTTGTTAAATAGGACAAAAAATGAACACCTCTAGTACATAAAGACAAGGGTTTAATTAAATGGGACATTCAATTATCTTTAAACCATATTTATAATCAATAAACACAAATTTTAATTATTTATGGTTATTTTGACTTGACCACCAACAATTTGAGTATTAATCAAAATGGCAATCAAAATGAATAATATGTAGGTAGGTGAAATATAAATAGGTATGTAAGTAAGAACATGTAAGTAATAGGTAAGTAGGTACCTAAGTATGTAGGCTAGGTAGGCTAAGTAAATATATAGATAGGTTAACTAATTTAAATACATACCTACTTACCTAGCTAAGGTAAATGGGTAGGCTAAATTAAATGGTTAAGTAGGTAAAGTAAGGTAGTTAACCTAGGCTAATTAAGCTAAACTTCCTAAGTATGTTTTTAAAAAATGTACATAACAATAAAATGACAAAATTTATTATTTGTTGAAAATATGGTGGAATGGTTGAAAACTTGGTCCTTCAATGTGAAAGTAAGGTTTAATTTTCAAGCATTAATAGAAATCTTGTTGTTTATAACTAATCACTATGCGACTGCATGCAACTAGGTGTCGTTTGCCAGTACATTAGTTATGTGTGCAATTACAAAATTGATATTATATAAGTTTGAGCCATATAGTTGTGTGTGCAACTAACATGCAATTAGTAGTGTACAAAATGGACACGTGTCATAAAAATCATGCCTTAAGCTAATACATACCTATGTTAACATACTAAATATATCTACCTAGGCTATGTATAATCTTATAGCTTTAATACTAAGGCTAAACTCATGTTAATTAATGTTCCTCAAGGCAAAACATTGGCTAAACTTAGGCTAAATTAACAGTAATCAAGTTTAAATTAGCCATGATTAACCTAACTTTGGCTAAATTAATTTTGGCCAAACTAACTATGAAATTAAACTAACTTCAAATGGTTAAACTAATTATAGCAAAACTAACTATGAAGTTAAACTAACTTTCGCTAAACTAACCGTGGATAACCTAATTTGGTTAAACTAATCAAGGATAAATTAATTTTGGCTAAACCAAATATGAAGCTAAACTAATCATGGATAAAATAATTTTGGCTAAAATAATTATGAGGTTAAACTAAGTTTGGTTAAACTAATTTTGGATAAATTAGTTATGAAGTTAAACTAACTTTGGTAAAATTAATCATGGATAAATTTATTTTGGTTAAATTAATTATGAAGCTAAACTAAATTTGAATAATCTGGTTTTGGCTAAACCAACATTGGCTAAATTAATTATGGCTAAACTAACTAAAAAATTAAACTAACTAAGAGGTTAAATTAAAGTAATAATGGTTAAACTAACATGACTAAATTAAACATGGCTAAATTAATTAATAAATTTAGCCTTGTAGTTAATTCAACTATGGTTAACTAACCCAAAATTGATTTACCATTTTTAGTTTAACTTTTTAATTATTTTACAAAAAACTAGTTTATCCATCATTAATTTAACACTATAATTAGTTTAATCACGATTAATTTAGCCATGTGGTTAATTTAATCAAAATTAGTTTAGCCCAAAAAAATTTATATTATTAATAATTATAATTAATCACATATAATGATTAAAAACTATTATAATTCTACTTATAATTACTAATATTATTACTTACTAATGATTTGACTATTATTATTCAATAACTATAATTTTAATTTAAACTATAATATTAATTATGGTAAAAAAATTATGGCTAATAGGCTACATTAATTTGCCTATAAATGCCTTAGCCTAGGTTAATTACTAATCTAATTTATCCATTAATTTAAATTAAGTAATAATAATATATTATTATTTATCATTAATTATAACTGTTATAATTTATTATAATTATAAATATTAACATTAATATCTATTAACCAAGTCATAATATTATCATTGTATTATATTATTATTACTTATTAAATTTTAATACTTATAATATAATTCATTTAACTAGTAGGTAAACTAAGTTAATATGGTTATTTGCATATAGGTTGTAACTACAGTGGTTGCATTTGCAATTGAATTTTTTATCTCATATTTTTTGCCATGCATTCCAAGTGTGCACTCTATATAAGTAAGTGCATTTGGATTGTTCACAAACCAAGTACCAAATGCCATTTGGGATAGGCCAATGAAAAACATTGAACCTTAAAAATTAAACCCAAAAACAAAATTGGATTATTTTAAACCTATCTACCCCTACCTCCCTACCTACCTACCCTATGACTTACCTACTTAATTAACTAAAAATAACAATCAATGGGCTTTTAAAATTGCCACATGTCACCACATAATTGGCCTTCACAAATGGACACGTGTCAAAAATCAGATTCACATTTTATTGGATGGCCGAAATATTATTAATTTATTAATAATGACGAATATTGAAATAATGTTTAAATGCCACGTGTCACCATATAATTGAACTTCACAAATGAACACATGTCACCATGGGAAACCTTTGTAGAATAATGTAAATTTATAAAGTATAAATTCATACCGTATATATTATGCACATACATATTGTCATATGTAATTGCTAGTTGTGTGCAACTTGTCTTATGCAACTGTGGGGTCTAGCAATTGCATGTGTCACATGCAACTGAAAATTAGTTGCATACGACAGTTACAAAATGACAATTTTCTTTTAATGAAATCCTCACACTTATACCTTATTTAATTAAGCTACCTAGTTAAGGTGGCTAATTTGGCTAATTGGCTAAGCTAAGTTGCTTAGCTTAAGTTGTTGACTAGGCTAGGTTCTTAACTTAAATCTTTAACCTAATTAAGCTAGGTTAGTTTTTTAGCCTAGATGTTTAGTTTAGGCTAGGTCTACCTACCTACCTACCTAGGCCCTACCTAAATAATAATCAAATTTTTATTCATTTTGGTTATCAACAATTGGCCAACTTGACTAGTTGATACATGCACTATAAAAACTACTAGTAAAAAAAATGTTTAGTGAAAATAACCATCAATCAAAAGAAAATGTGCCATTTTGACTAGTAATCAATTGAAACATTTTAAATCAACTTGTTTACTATGATGATGGGTCAAATTGACAAATGTCACAATTTGATCTTTTTTGACCAATTTTGTTGGTAAGAAAAACCATGATTTATAGTTATATAAATTTGGCGCATCATTAAATCCATAAAAAATCTCAAAATTGACATGGCCTTTGCCAACTACAACATGAAATATTATTCCACTAGTTGTTTTGATGTTAAAAGATGTAGTTGGTTTGTGCATTCTATATTATGTCTTTTTTACCAATGACATGTGTAGTGGGGCCATAATCTAAGTAGCACTTGGGGTCATCATGGTAGTCAAATGCTACCAGAACAACTTTAAAAAATTCCAACATGTTAAAATCCTCCAAGTTGAATAATGCTATAGGTTCCTCTGCAAATTTTTCACCAACATCAATATATTTGGTCTTCTACTCCAATTTGGCCTTTGCATTGGCATCAAGCTTTTTAATGGTTGCTTTTCATTGTTTGCATTCATTTGGCCAAATGGGGTTTCCTACAATAGTTGTAATTTCCCTTCCAATGGTCTTTAGAATCAAAGGATGCCAATTGATTAAACTTCCTCTTGTGCACTCACAAGGCCTCTTATGTGCCTTTGGTTCCAAATTTTAAACACCAATGTCCATCCTTGTGTTTTAATTTCCCAATAAAAGCAACAAAGTTTATTTGATCACATATTACAAAATTTGATTAAATGAAGGGATAGTAGGACTTCAAAAGTGCATTGAAAACTATCTCACTTAAGTCTTTATGATCATCCATTTTAATTCATATTATGGCTAGGAGTTGTAACAAAGTTGTTTTTTTAAATGACCTTCAACACTAGTATCTTTTAAGAATTGACATTGTTAGAATTGATTTTGGATATAAAGTCTTCAGGTAATGTCATTGATTCCATATTGCATTTGTGGATGGGCCCATGGGTCCAAACCAAGTATAAGGAATCATTTGCCTTAAGGATTGTGTCTTTACACTTCAACAAAAGGTGTCCATGTATACCAAGTGATTTCATTAGATTTTGAATGAATTCACTGGTCTTAATGAATGGGACCTAGTGGGGATGCAATGAATTCACTGGTCTAGTGAATGGGAACTACGTAATTACACCCACATTTTGTAGTAATGTTATTAAATGCTTAGAAGTATAAGACTTTGTAAAATATGTTTAAAATCATAATTTAGAAATCAAAATTTTAAATTCTTATTACCCAAAAATATGTTGCATATATTATAATGCAAAGATGTACATGAAAAATTTCCAATAGATTTTTCATTTTCAAATAATTTCAAAATAAAATCTTTTAAGCAACCAAAAACATTGGTTATAATGTTTTGAAAGTGCTTTTGAGTATTCCATACTTATTATATTCACTTCAAATCTTACCAAATGTTCTTATTATACATCAAAAATATTGTTGGACAAGTGCATTTAAAAATTTCAATATCAACTTAAGTAATCATTTATCACAATGAAAATTAAATAATGGTTACATCTTGGAATGGTTCTTAATACTCAATTTGGACCCCCATGCTAACTTAAGGTTTTCAAATTCATAAATGTTAGAAAGTGGTTTAGGGTTTTCACTTGTCAAAAAACTTGTTTCATTATGTTGAATTTTGTGTATCACAAGTTTAAATAGACTTGTAGTCACCAAGCCTGAAGGTGCAACAACATCCCACACCCCATTTCTTAGCATTTGACTTCACACCATGACCAATTGTGATAGTTAATAAACCCCCTTAGTTTTCTTGAATTAAGTAGTGCATATATTTTAAGTTGTGAAACATTGTGATAATGCTCTACTACTCAAATCTAGTTTTGATTCACTTCTATTGGAACTATAGGAATGCTAGCAATGACATGGAGTTGAACTTACATTGTGATTCAAGTCTAAGATGAAATGTGCTTTGATACCATGTTAGTTTTTCAAGGTAATGGTTCATTGCATTAAATTTTGATAAATAATGAGAATGTTATAAATGATTAACTAACCAATGCCAAGTGAAAAGATTAACAAATTGATAATTAGGTAATCCTAATTAACACACTAAACCATAGAATTTTACCTATTTGATTTAGTTTCATCCAATAATGTCCATTTTGCATTCTTCATTTTCCATTGTTCATTCACAACAAATAATACTTGAAGTTCAAATCTTTGTTCGTTTTGTAAATATTTTAAAAATATCTTTGTGGGCCTAATTCATCATCTAATTGTATATAAAATTTACTTCCTTGAAATAATAGAGAAATACCTTGAACTAAGGCATTATTATAAAAATGTATGTGAACCCCATCCCAATGCTTGTTGTTAAATCATTAGCATTTGTGCATAATTTTGAACCAACACATTGTCCAAATCAAATATTATTAATGCAAACCACATGTAAAAACATTTTTAAGGTTTAAAACCTTTGCTTGTAACTCATGTTCAATCTCATTCTTTGAATTTTTTTTATCCTTCAAAAATTTAATTAAAAAGGCTTGTGATTTCTATAGAATTTTTCAGAAATCTTTTTTAACAACTAGATAAAAAAGGTCTAATGTTGTGGTTGAATATTAGCCAATCAACAACAACTTTGACCTTTTTAGGTCAATTGTCAATCTAGATATAAACCTTATGTCATCACAATAGTCAATTTTAAAAACACCATACTAACATTTGCTCTTAATGGCAAAAAAAATTCATAAATTTGCAAATTCTTTTCTTGATTTCTTACACAAGTTCTATTGGGGTTGTGTATTGCCATTGTGACCTTTTTTCATGGCAAGTTTGCTAGTCTTGTTAAGTTTAGTTCATTAGTGTCCAATGTAATTCCAACTAGCAATCTCATTTAAATTTGCACCTAAATTGCAAGTAACTAACTTCAGTTAGAATAAAAGGTGGAATTCTTGCATTAGGAATTGGAGGCAACTTGAATACTCCAAAAGCCTTATTACATATAGTTCAATGTTTTTTTGTTTTTGGCATCTTGGTGATACAAAAAGTAGAGGTGCAAATCATATGAAGGACTTGTTTTTGGAACAAATAGGCCCAAGTCACCACATTATTAAGAAAAAAACATCAAAGTTGTTGTATTTAGACAATGGGTTACAACATGTTGCCAAAATATAGGAGAAATCCTCTCTACTTTTCTCTCTATAGCCAAATTTGGCTAAGTCTTCTTTTGGATGATTGCTGACCTTGCTACCTCACAAGGAAAAAAAACATTGATCTATCTACTTTGTTTGTTTTGTTTGTCACGGTGCCTCAAACCATGGTGCCTCCAATTGAGCACATGGTATTATTGGAAAGCCCTCAATGACTAAGGGTGCACCAATCTTGTTTTGCATTGTTTAGACCTATAGTGCAGAGTTATAGAATAATTTTGTCAAAGAAAATTCAACAAAATGAAAACTAAATTTTTTAAGGAAATCAAGGCTCACTCTTGGTATTGTTGGAAAGCCCTTTGATGAGTGAGATTTCTTGGAGGTGATTTTGTAGTATTTAGAGCCGCCACAATGTGCAAGATATTAAATTTTGAGTAATTTTCTAGTGTATTTGGATGGCACCTTATATCCATGAATATCCCTCATAGATAAGAGGAGGGATCTTATGCCTAATCCTTAAGATTGGAAGCGAATAGGCATACTCATGAAGAGTGGGATGGATCTTATGCTTAATTGTAGGGTAAAGCCCGAGTTTGTGGGCTTTACAAGAATAAGGGCCCACACAAGCTAGAGCTGAGCATAGGCCCAATTCCAGTAAAGCTCGTAGCCAAGGGCTTTGTTGAGTGTAAAGACCTACTTCAACTAGAGCGAGTCTTTATTACAGAGTGGGAGTGAGAGGGGGGATCTCAATGTGCTTTCTCATCCCACTCTTAAGGAGTAGGCATTATGGAGCCTCCCCCTTGTACAACACCTCATGATCCACATATGTTTGGTTCATGACAATGTTCGTGTTGTGAGATGTAGCCACTGGAAGGGTAAGCACATGAAGAGGAGAAACTGGACCCAACATCAATTGCAGTCTATTGTATGTACTCACCTCATGGAGCTCACTAGCAGCATCTGTGTCACTAAACCTGCAGCTTTTCTGACAGTCCTAAGCCTCAGTCTTAACTCCCTAAAGTGCTAAACCTTTGTGTGTATCCAAATGGTCACTTTCATGTTCACACATCAGAACATCACTTTGTGTTCAAACAAACATCTGAAGCTTCTTTGTTCCAGACACTTGGTGCATACTGTGTGTGGTAGCTAGTCCTTGCAATGCTTTTGTGATTAGAAGAATTTTCCATGCTGCCTTTGAATTACTCTCTGGAGCAAGGGCAATCCCGAAATAATAAGCGCCAGCCAGCCAGCCAGCCAGCCCCTGAGGCAGAAGCAATTCCTACATATTTGTGTGGAGTTTTCTCTGCACTCAGAGTTTAGTTCTTGTGGGATGTACATTGCAGTAGCTGCCACTTGAAAAGCAACTAGTTTAGGATGTGTCAATGAGTCTTGCTCAAGAACAAGCTGCTGCTACATACATACAGTCATGGATGCAAGGTATAATAATATATCTGGATCCCTCCTTTTACAAGCTCTCACTTCACTTTAGGGTCCAACATAAAGATATGCAAATTTTGCTAAAAGCAGATTCGGTATATCTCAGAAATCTTCAATGAGAAATTGATCACAGGACTGGTATAGTAGGCATCTCGATTGCTGCTTGCTTCTGTGGCAGGATTTAGCTGAAATGGGTGTTCTAACTTTTTTCTTTGCATGATGTTTATGATGTTTTTACCTGAACAATGAGACTCTTATGTGATGACCCTCAATCTGCAGCAATCCAAAAGAAGACAGCACTCCCTATTCAATGAAAGGCTCTTTGGTTGTATTTTTTTCTGAAGGCTTTGCATTGACTGTCAACACTTGTGACATATCTGGATAGGGGCATCACAAGCTCAAAGTCATAAGGTAGACAGACCCAAAGGGAGAAATGTGTTCTTGGTTTGGTTATCGCACTAAGTGTTTTGAACTTGTGCAAAAACATGTGGATGTTTGAAATCTGAATTATGGTGCTTACTTAGCCTTTCAATCTCAGCTTATAAGGGGTTTAGTTAGTCAGTGCTCAATTTCATGGGGGAAGTATGCAGAGCTCCTAATTCAGTTCAAATTGAAGTAATGCAATGATTCCAGAGTTGTCCTGTGATATATTGAAATTTGTAATGTGCTGTGGCAGTTTTGAGACATTATCACAGACAAGGCTATGGAGAGGCAAGCATTGCCACATTCAGCAATTCAATTGAGCTGAACTACACACAGGCTTTATAGTTAGTCAATCTCCATGTAGCCTACACACCCAACCTAAATGGTTGCAATTGCCCCGCCCTTCACGAAAACGTAGGTTTCCATATTACACACTGTCGTGCACTCTTATTATGTATGTAAAAACCCTAAACCCATAATAACCCTAAACCCTAAACCCTAATTTTTGTAGTGTATTTCAACCACCATTCTCAGGCACAAGAACTCAGCAAGTATCTTCCGAAATGGAAGAAATCTTCTGTGGTGGAAAGCTTTACACCCTCTGAAAATTAGGGCTGGTTTTTACAATGGAGAAAAGGGTAGGGCCATTGGGGGGGGGGAGGAGGTATTCACCATTTTTATTTTTTTTCCTTTAATTTTTTGGTTGCTCAAAAGTCGCGACTTTTTTGCTGAAAAAAACACATTATAGAATGAAATGCTCTTAGCCATACAAAACCATAAGAAAACATAATATTTGTTCATTCTTACAATTTCATTTGGAAATAATTTAAGGTTTGGTCTGATATTACCCACCTAGTTTCTGCACATTTGGCCAAAGTTTTTCCCCCAAAAAACAAATCTGTCAAATATTCTTTATTTCCCAAAAAAATAAAGTCAAAAATAAAATAATTCTAATCACCATGCTTCTACACATTGTTCAAGCAAGTAGCCAGGATATAAAATGATTTTAATAAACTTCTACTTTCATAGCCAAATGTGGCTAAATCTCCTTGAAGATGATTGCCAGTATGGCAATATCAAAAAATTAAAAAAAAAAAAAAAAAAAACACTGAATTATCTGACCAGACATAGTTTAGTCCATTATTATACGAAATGATTGAAATCTCAAGGCAATGTCTCTTTTGTTGATTTTGTGATGTAGCCAAAGTGATGATTGAGAGAATTTCACAAATTTTATTTCATAAATTGAAATTTGAGAAATGCTTGATAAATTTCTACAATTAGTGAATTTTTTTGGGGCCAAAATTTCACAATTTGGTAAACAAAAAAAAGGCACGCGCAACAAGTACAAAGGGTTTTTTGAGAAAACATTGACCCAATGTCACCAAAATATAGCATGAATTCATAATTTAAAAAATTTCCTCTCTAACATGTAGCCAAATTTGATTAAGTCCTCTTGTGGATAAGCCAACCCACCTACCTCATAAATTTGAAAAAAAAATTATATATATATATTATAATGTCAAGTGCGTTGAACTTGAAGAGAAAAAGAAAGAGATGATGAGTTTAGGGTTAAATATGTGCTTAAAGCAACGATTGCAATTTCCCTTTGTGTTGAAGGAATGCTTAAAGAATGTGAGTTTGTCGGATTTGGCAAGAGGATTCCACTTGAGTTAGGTCATTAACATAAAGCCTTGGTGAGCCCTATAATAAGTATACACAATTTGAACACTCACCCCCCTCACCTTCCTTCAACTTGACAAGTAAAACATGATTTGTTTCTCTAATATTCCAAACCTAGATTGCAATGTGAGAAGAAAGAACAACTCATGTTGCATTTGAAGACATTGAAAGAGAAATTGTTAATTTGGAATTTTCGATGAACTTTGTGCCTTTGCATTTCATGTTTTAGTGGCATTTGTTGAGAAAGTCCATTGCTCTTGGAAGGCAATTGTTGTCACTTTTGGTGAGAATTTCTTTGTTGTTGTTGTTATTATTTAGGTTTCAAATTTTTGGAAATTTTTGCACAAATGTGTTATCAAAGTCTCTTGCCAACTTGCAAAGTAACAATTTGCCCAAGTACCAAGAAGTGTCCAATGGAAGGCAATTGTCGTCACTTTTGGTGAGAATTTCTTTGTTGTTGTTGTTATTTAGGTTTCAAATTTTTGGAAATTTTTGCACAAATGTGTTATCAAAGTCTCTTGCCAACTTGCAAAGTAACAATTTGCCCAAGTACCAAGAAGTGTCCAAGTTTACTAATGGAGTAGCATTGAAACAAATGTTTGTTGCCTAAACATGAGTTTTTAAAAAATTCAAAATAGACTTGTAAAAACCTTTTATTATCAAACATAAATGAATTTTTTTTAAAAAAAATTATGACACACCTTGTCGCCAAGCCAAACTAGGCTAGGTACTAGGGTAGGAGTTTGATTAAAAGAGAAATATGTAAGCTCATTTAATTTCAACCTTTACAAAAACAAATTTGCAAACCAACAACACTAAATAAATAATAAATAAATAAATAATAAACAAGTGCTTTTTATTTATGGAAATAATTAAATAAATAAAAAGGGTCAAACGGGATCGGTAGACGTCATAGTCTACCACATGGCCATGAAAAGGAGAATTTTACATAATAGATATGAATAAACATGATGAGAATTCTACCACATGGCTGAAAAGGGATTGACTTGGCAAGGCACATGAATCCTTTGGTGACATCTTGTATGAAACAACAAGCCAACAAGCCTTGCTCATCTACTACATCAGCAATGGAAACTTTAACAGCCCAACAGATGTGTGTAACTGAAATGAGCTACATCAGCATGACACAGTTTCCAGCTCTTCTTGTTGAATGTGTGTGCACACATCATTTGTAGGCAGCCATTTCCTTTTGTGGAGAATTTTCACCAGTTGGCAGATTTTTTTTATTGTTTTTTCAAAACTGGCAAAAACAAGTATTTTTTTCTTGGGTTTTTTATTTACCAAATTTTGAATATGTGTGTGTGTGTGTGTGTGTTTAATTTTTAATTTAAAAAAAAAAAATCCAGATTCTCAATATGAAGTTCCATTCGGTAGACTTAAATAAGTATGGGTGGTTAAATCTTCTTACTTTCATTTTTTTTTCTATAGCCAAATTTGGCTAAATGCTCTTATGGATGTCTGCCACTTGAGTTACATTACAAAATTGGGGGCGGGGGGGGGAAAACACAAAAAAACAAAAATATTGTTTGTTGGTCACCTATAATTCTGAAAATTTTATGGCATTTTCAAAGGCAAGATTCTTCAAGTACCTGGAAATTTTGACAATATTTTCTTTGCACCCAAATTTCAACAAAATGTCTCTAAGTTTGAATGTTGCAGGATCCTAACTAACATGCTGCAATGACCAATTCATTGTCAACTAGCCTAGTGTGACAACTGGTGTATCCATCCTGATTGGTACTGGCTGGATTGAACTGACATGAAAGAAAAAATCAATTGTTCTCAGAAACCAAAATCCTTCAACATATTATTATTATAACTCTATTATAACTAATCTCAAGTTTCAACACAAGCCAAAAATATCATCTTTCAAAAATCCTCATATAAAAAAAAAGAGAAAAAGACCTATTATTATTATTATTATTATTATTATTACCTAGTAGGGGCCATAATCCCTTAAGCTACTACAATCTAATATATTAATTCAGCTAAATTTATAACTGACAGCTGATGGACCTGGCACAAGTGTGAACAAGACCCAGATGATAGAGTCCAACTGTGGGCCGTCTGGGTGGTCTTCTTGCAGTGCAAACGTTTTCTTCTGGCTCTCCTCTCCTCCTTACGTCTCTTCTCCCTCTCTCATACAACGATGGGAAAGCATGTGTTTGTGCCCTATTAGGTATGATGAAAACGTACTTTCTTTTCTTACGTGGCGGAACGGGTCATTCCAAGAAATAACTGACATAGTAATTTTGACGAAGAATTTCTCATAGTCATGACTTTCTGAAATGACAGAATGTCGTTGAACTTTAGGGTTTCAGGGGTTGTCATCAGGGGTCATCGCTGCTTCAGTGCCTTGCAGGCACGGGTTACCACTAGTACTCTATAGTGAATATAAACACAATATCCTTGCCCTTGGTAGGCAAGGCCAACAATAAATGAAGAATGTTCTACTAAAGAGAGTTCTAAGGAGAGAGGGTTCACTAAAGTGCCTAGATGCAAGGCTCAAAAGAAAGAGCCCCACTGTGGTGAGGAGCAAATGGGTTTTTCAGGAATTTTTGTTTGTAGCCAAAGTGGCTATCATCCATAGGGAGATTCAGAAAAAGTGGCAAATCATCCATCCCCAAGAAGATTTTGTAAAATCTGGGTATAAACCAGATATGAAGTGCCAAAACTCTAATTAAATCATCCTTCTATAAGTTTGGCTACAAATAAAAATCTGGTAAATTTTTTATTATTTTTTCCCCTGACTTTTGGCAATTGACAACCTCAAAAATCACTTGAATTTTTTATTTTTAATTTCTCTTAAAATGGCAAAAAAATATCTCCATTAAAGTAAAGGCTGGTGAGGAGATGGTCCAGTAGGAGATGAAGAATGTCCATGAACGACTGCGGCAAAGGTGAAAAGGTCACCTTTAACTTGCCTACTCAGGGACACATCTATCTTTTACGGAAGCTTGTTTGTTTGTTTTGCTTGTCACATTGACATCTCCCAAACCATGACGCCCCTCACCGTGCTCTTGGTACTATTGGAAAGCCTTCGATAATGAGTAAAAAGTGCAGTGATGTAGTTTGCTAGTGTTTAGACCTATGATGCAAGAGTTATCGAATATTGAACAATTTTGTCAAAGAAATTTGAAAAAATTAAATTAAAACTAAATATTTCATGGAAATGAAGGCAATTTCTTCGTACTATTGGAAAGCCCCTTATGAGTGGGATTTCTTGAAGATGATTTCATAATGTTTAGACCTAATGAGTAGGAGATACTGAATGTTGAGGAAGTTTCATCATGAGATTTATTTATTTATTTATTTATTTTAAATTCACAATCAAGCTCTATCATCGAGGTCTTGTTCACACTTGGGCCTGTGGCAGAGGTCACACCAGTCATAGTAAAAATATAAAATACTAAAAATCCAAGCTGCTTGGTTGTATAGCACCAATTTAAATTTTTAAAATTAAAATAAATTAATTTTAAAAATTGATTATATATATATATATATATATATAACTGAAGACCCGAGTAGCACAGGAGCCAAAATCTGTTTTGCACCAGATGCAATTAGGTGCAAGCAGAAAATCTAAAATTTTGTTAGATCAAGCTTTCTAGAAGGAAGGAAGGAATGAGCCATGACTTCTGTGCTCACCACCAGAGCATGCTTGACTTAGTGACCTCTGAATTTAAGGGATATGTTTGAAGCCCAAGTACATTAAAGATATTATTGTTGGACCATGAGCAAGGAAATCTTCCCTTTACAAAGTTCAGAGTCCAGACCACTTGTGTCCAAATAACAATTGCACTTCTTCACCGGGCAACCTGTAGAAAAAACAAAAAAAAACATGCAAAATTTGCGGTGGCTTACGTGAGGTGTATGAATGTCACCACCTTAACTTTTGGTGAAGAAGATGTTCTTTGTGTCATCGTGATGTCAAGAGTGTTTTTTTTGTGTCATCCCATTCCTTGCAAAAACAACAACAACAACAACGACATTGTTTGCTGAATTTCATAATCAAGATAAACCACATCCATAATCTTCTAGAAGAGCACTCTTGTTTATTTTTTCTTTGTCTGTTGGGGTTATTGATCTTGGGTTCTTCCTACTCTCAGTTCTACAACTTGTGTCTCTTTTGCTTAATGTTTTATGAGCTTCCATTCACCTTCAAAATACTTCCAAGTTTCCAAGTTTTGAAAATATTAATGACTATAATGTCATGTTATGTTGTAGTCTATGCTCTCCACATGTTCACCATGTTGGGTAATAGGTTTCTTTATACTATTACACCCTCCTCTTCTTCTTCTTCTTTTTTGGTTGTTGTATTAGCCTCAAAATGGGTTGGGTCTAAGCTTCTCTTCTAACCTAATAGGGTTTCTTTGTAGTGTAGCCATTATTGACCCTGCCTTGGTGAAACCCATTATAGAGTATAGTAGCTTCAAACTGCTTACATACATGATAGCCTATTTTTCGAATAATTGTATTGTTAAATCTTGTACAAGTATAAGGTGAGATGTTGCATTCATCAGTTGAATGAAAATATTATGTTATTTATTTTTTAACTTTAGACATTCATCCATTACGAATCAAATAAATGAATGATGTAAAATAATATAGATGTAGGAGGATCGTTGTTTACTCTCTATATGATTGGTATATATCCATACAAACTTTCTTTGTTCTTGGTCTAATGGGCTCCAATTGGCTACCTTCAAATCAAGAGCTCCGTGTAGGGGCATGGTATTGGCACCTATTCACTATGCAAATTGGAGAACACTTTTGTGGGTATGTATATGGCCCAATTGTGAGTCATTGACTTCAAGACATAGTAACTAAATTTCGCAAAACTTTTTGGCCCCAGGTGGGAGGGAGGGAGGATGGGGATTGACCATGATGTTATTCATTTTTAATAGTATTTTTAAATATCTAAATAATGAGGAAAAAAAATACATTCAACATAGTAAAAAGGGTGCGAAGTCACAATGATAATGCTCTGAGGATAAAAGAAATTTAAACAATAAAAACTTACTAAGCACATTTTTTAAAAAATCACAATTTTAAAAAAGTAGTTCATTTTTTTTAAAAAAATTAAACTCAAAATATGTTTGAAAATATTAAAGTTTGAAGAGTTTTTTATCACTTTTTTTTTTTGTGAGCTTTAAACGTGCGACTAATGAACCTTCCCAAGACATGCATGATGTCAAAAATTCACTTTATATCATGCTAAATGAGATATAATATAAATAATATATAAAGTAAAAGTGTAGCTTATCATTTTAAAAAATAAACTCATAAATAATGAACATGTTTTGGTATGATTTGAAATTATGATCATTCTTTGTTTTTTAAACATAATTATTGAACAATGATTAACACAAAACATGCAATATATAAGGACAACTATAAGCATATTTATTATTTAATAACAAGTTACCAAAAAATTATTCAAAAACGTTTTTTACGAAAAAATTAATTTTGAACAAAACAACGCACAATCTTTAAATAAAGTAATTGTGTTGACTCCTTCCTTTGAGTGAATATGGAGGCTAGACTCATAAATATTAACCGAGATATGTTTTTGTCATGTAATTATGAACAATAGGTAACGCTCAAATAAAGTGCCTTCCATTCACATGCATTTTGAACTTTGGAAATGCAATTGAGAATATCATTTTAGCATATACCCCCTTTTCACACACATGAAATTAATTACCCTCTTGGTAAGATAAACCTCAAAAATTATATACTAGCTAGGTAAGGTTAAATCAAGGTAAATTTTTAAAAATTCACCAAACATGTGGTAATTAAAAATAAAAATTTACCAGCCATGTAGAATATATGTTTAATGTGGTATTTATTTGTGGGTAGGTTTGTGAGGCCTTGGGTGAACCGGCACCTACACTGGAACCATGGTAAAAAAAAAACCCAGTGTTCACTGGTTATTGAGTTTTGACCCCAGCTATCAACTCGGGTATTGCTAACGCACTAGGCAATTCTTTGAGTTTTTGGATAATCGGTTAATAACCTTATTATTTGGTATTTAATTTTCAAATTTTTAATAACCTACCTGGATGATCATCTAGTGAGGTTATCAATATTAAAATATTAAAAGCATGTGAATAAATCGGAATTTTTAAAAAATTTAAAATCAAAAGCCTATTATCCATTTAGTAATTGATAAGATAATTGACGATTATCAATTTGATTATTTGATAACTTATCCTTATGCATAACCAGCAGGGATGATGCCCTTGCTGCTTCCTTAAGAGGCAGGCAGAATTGGCACTTGCTGCTGATTCTGCTACAGTGCTTATTCTGCTTCTAGACACCCCTACTTTTAACACCAAGGAATGGGCCATGGAGGGCTAAATACAATTGGAAATTTCCCCTAGTACTTTAGGGGGAAATTTTAAGAAAAAACAGACCTCAGGATGATATGGGTCCTCCCTTTACGCTTGGCTTTTACATTGATGCCTATTTTGTTGGCTTTTTGCCTGGATCAACAATTTTGAGTGAGATGTCTTTCATGTGGGCTCCTAAACCCTAAACCCTAAACCCTACACCCACTTTGAAAATCCCTTGGAAATTGAAACATGGTTCGGGCAATACGCAACAATCAATCGCATGTTTCAAACAAGTGATGTGAGGGGGTCATTTCTTCCATGATGCATGTCTCCTCATGTCCTTGTGAATTCATTGATAATAATGTCGCATAGTGCTATTTGTCACTCAATGTTCAACTTTAGATTGTGAGCATGAAAGGATGCACTTACCGCTCAAAATCTATCTATTAAGGAACCTAGTTTGTTTGATTTGTTTGTTTTGTTTGTCACATCGAGATCTCGCAAACTGGTTTTCTCCATCATACTCTTGATACTATTGGAAAGCCCTTGATGAGTAAGGGGTGCACTTCAAGGTGGTTTGGTAGTGTTTTAGACTTGTGATGCAAGAATTATTGAATACCAAACACTTTTGTGCTAGAGAAATTTTTATAAAATCAGAATTAAATATTTTAGCGAAATTGGGGCATTGAGAGCTCTTGGTATTGTTGGAAAACTCTTGATGAGTAGGATTTCTTGGATGTAATTTCGTAATTTTTAGACCTCATGTGGTGGAGATATTGTATTTTAATTCATTTTTTTATTAAAAAATAATTTTCATTTTTGCTAATAATTTTTTAATCATTATTGCAGAATTTAAGTAATTTTTTCACAATTGAGCTCTCTCGTCAATGTCATGTATACATTTGAAACAATAGTCCCATTCACACTTGGGCTAGCAGCACATGCCACACTAATTATTATTGATAGTTGATTGCTCATATGTGAATTTGCTTATTGATTGTTTATTCTTTGTTACTTGTTGTTCCATCTGTTGGTATTTTCTTTTTCTACTTCTTGATTTGTTGAATTGTTAGTTGGTTGTTGGTTTATTTAATGGTTTTGCTACTTCTTAATTTCTTTGTTGATTGGTAAACTTTTATAATTCCTTATTGTTTGTTAACCTCATTGTTCCAAGTTGTATTGTTTAAAATTTCACCATTTTGAAAACCTCTTCCTTGAAGATTATTCTATGAAGTTCAAGTCATCAAAAAATCATAAACAACTCAAGCCATGCTTTTGTTTACTAACATCTTGACTATCACACCTATAAAAAAGACATGTTCTTCAATTAATCTTGGCTAGAGAAAAAATTACACATTTGTGCAAGACTTTGAACTAAAATTTTCCCTAAACATAGAACCCACGTTGTGAATGAACAATAAAAACCAAGATGTGTTCATGGAAAGATCGAACCTTGTATATTTTATGAAGCACCTAGGATAAAAAGGTATTTCAAAGCTTGTTATGAAATTAGACATATTTTAAAATATATTTCTATTAAATTTTCATAATGAATTATAGGCATCTTATTTACATTTAAATGAATTTTATTTTATATATTTTTCGATAAATTGCACCTTTTTTTTTTTGCAGAACATTTGGAATAAAATGGAAATGACCTCCCAAAGGCTTGGTTGTCTAAATTGAACCTTTTTAAATTATATTCATCTTGCATTGAAATTATTTAAGCATGTTACATAGTTTCATTCATTTTTCATAATTTTGTTTGAACTTGTGATGAAGGTTAAAATCACTATGTGATGAGCCATTGGTTTTATTATAAGGGGTAAATTAATCTGGTTTTTTAAAGAAATTTACTCAAGTCTTGAAAAAAAATGAATTTTTTGAAATTTATTTTTGAGTTTGGATGCCAAAAATATATTTCCAATGGTTTGTTGACTAAACGCATCATGTGCATTTAAAGGGATTTTCTTTTAATGTTACGTGTATATATGGTTTTAATTTTTTCTCTTTTTTCTTTTCTCATAATGATAATTATGGAAATGGAGTTGGTTCAACAAAGAAAAAAGGAGGAAAAAAAAGGAAATGGACAAATGGTAGGCATGAGGAAAGGAAAAGGAAGTAGGTTAAAAAAAAAAGAGGGTTGTGTATGGAATAATGATATTTTGTAAACCTTCTTTCATTGTGATCTTATGAACTTCCCCGTGTTGCTCTCCTTTGTTGAAAGTTTGTTTTAAAATACAATTAATGGTGTTGACATCATCTTACAATTCTTTGCAGTGTTGAAAGCTCCAACAACAACATGCTTCAAATGAATTTTTATTAATTATTCCTTAGTCTCATTGCTATGTCACACCCCCCTTGCTTGTGATTGTTTTATAACTCCATTAATTAAGATTTAAGGTGGAATTCTCCATGTTCCTTTTCATCTACAATTTTTGCATGTTTAAATGATCATCTTGCAACTCTTAGCATTGTTGCAAGCTTCATCAATGATTGTTTCATATAAACCCCCCCCTTTTCATCTTACCTTCATTGTGATCTTGCTTTGTTTCTTAAACCCATTAAGGTCAATGAAAAGTTTGAAGTGTAATGCCTTCCTTTTTTCACAAATCAAAATCTTCAAAGACAATGAACAATGCAAAACCCTCACAAGGGTATTACATTGTGATTTATACTTAAAAGGCAAAATGTTTTACACAACATCGTTTAAATGTATTATTAAAAATATACACACAAATCATGCAAATGTAAATGTAAATCCAAAAATATACATGACATGAAGTGTAAAAAAATTGACACATAAATATAAGTGATTTACATTTACACACACAACATTGGTTTTGTCAAAATAAAATCTCACAAAACAATTTTCCCAGATGTGAAGAGGGTTTACCGAAGATCAAATCCCACTTAATTGTTTAGCCTTCCTAAATTACCACTCATTTTGTAAGATTCCTTTGTTGTTACACCAAGCAAAGCATTGCTATCAAGGCATTATGCCATGGACCTTGGACTTCATTAGTCTTCATCCTCAATTCCCAAAGAATTATGCCTTTATCCTACACTTAGTATATGCATAGATCCATGAAGAAATATGTTTGAGGCTCTTTTCATAATAAGAATTACCTCCCAAAAGCTTAGACTTTTAGAGTTCAATTTTGATGAGCACATAGATATGCTTTGGGACAATTTCATTACATCATTGCATTTAAATAATGGGCGAACACCAAGTGTGAAAACGTATCCTTGGTTAACCTTAAACTTCTCGAAGCTAGCTTTTCAAACTCTATGCTTTATTGTGAGAGGGTAAGTTAACCAAAGACTTTTCAAACATTTACATGCACTTGCTTTTGTTGTGTAGAACCACATAAGTTGACCTAAGCTTTTTGGAAGCTTCTCATATTCATTGTTTTAATATGAGGGCCCTACATTGGCTCTAAACTTTTGACTCAATGATGATTAAACGGCGACTAAAGTTAGTTAACAATAGACACAAGCTCTTACTTACCAAGTTTTACAAACCTTTTAAAAACTTGCCCTAATTTTTGTAATGTATTTAGATGACAATTGTGAGGTACAAAAAGAACTTAGCAACAATCTTCTTCGAGGATCAAATCAAGAACTTAGCAATGAAACGATCTTCATTAGAACTTAGCAAATCATGATCATCAAGACTTCTTATCTTCATTAGAACTTAGCAAAATCATGATCATCAAGACTTCTTATCTTCATTAGAACTTAGCAAAATCATGATCATCAAGATTTCTTAGCAAGGAAGAAATCTTTTGTGGTGAAAGCACAAATCCTGTGAAAATAAAATTAGGGCAAGGTTTTTTTTTGGGAAAGTGTCGGTATTAATGTTTTACATACATACAAGCAAAGTTAGCAAGAGCAAAAAAAGCAAGTAGTAAAACAATTCCACAAGTGCTTTTCTCTTCTTGCAATGTTTTGTTGCTTAATGTCACTCAAAAGAAGACCCAACAAGAAAGTACCCAAGGACTACTACTACTACTACTACTACTATTATTACTAGTCCAGGCCCTTGGGTGACGCCATCTTTTGCCTCATCACAACACTCTATACCACACATGCTTCAACCTAGCAATTGAGATATTGCAGTTGCAAGGACTAAGGAGCACACTGGGGACCTTCCTTGAGCCAGCTGAGGTGTGAAGAAGAAGATCAAGAAATTTATTATAATGGGGCAAGAATATCATATCCAAGGGGCCCATAAATTTAGTATAATTTTGTGGATTTTTAAAAAGGGGTGGGTGTGTGTGTGTGTGTGTGTCTCTCTCTCTCTATATATATATACATATGTACTCATTGAGTGTTTTTTGGGGGTCTAAATTTTGTGCATTTTTTCAACCTCAAAATTGTAATTTCTACACATATATTAAAGGATTTTTTTTGGGGGGGGGTTGGGGAGAAATGGACCTAATTTACAAGATTTCCAATAATGTAGAAATAAAATTGCCAGATTTCTATAACCAAAATGTGGAGTAAGTAGCCAAAATTATTTTTATGAAAAAAATTTAATATGTTTTTCTTTCATATTTGGTGTGTAGTCAAATTTGGCTACAGAGTGGAGTGGTGTACTTTGGTGAGAGTGGCTTGGGCACAAATTATAATCTTTTTAGAAAATACTGAAAATTTTCAGAAATTACTATTCTGAAAATTCATAAATAAATAAATAAATAAATAATAGAAGGAAAGTGAACAAAGAATCTTTTGAAATCTTAGTAGAATAATCTATTTTCCAAATGGAATTTTCAAAATTAATTAATTAATTATTTATTTATTTATTTATTTAGTCAGCAGACAAGTGCTGAAGCCGCCCTTGTGTACTACTATGGTACTCCCTCTCTTTTTTTTTCTTTTTCCTTTTTTGAGGTTCAAATTTTGCAAAAAATGTGTCAAAAAAATTTTTTTTTTGGAAAATTCACTACAGTAGTGTATATATAGTGTGTTGGGTGGGTACAAATTGACAAATTTTTCCCCCAAAAATAAAATTAAATAAATTAAATAAAAAATAAAATGTAGTCATGATGCTGTCATGGGCTTCTTTTGTTTTTTTCCTCCTTTTTCCTGTCCCACAATGTATCCCCATGTCCCCATTTGTTGTTGCTCTGAGCTCTGGACACATACAGGAACTCCTCTCACTGAAATTTCTCAATGTTTTTCTTGGAAGAACCTTCAAGGGAAAGTTTGTTCTGTATCCAACAGAGCAGCAGCAGCAGCAGCAAGTCTAGGGATTTGTAGCACAAATTTCAGGAACTTTTTTGTAGCATCTTCATACACTTTTAAGCTCCTGGAGGTTGAAGATTGAAAGACTATAATTTTGTGTGTTGTTGTGTACATGTTGTTTGTTGTTTGTAGTTGTTGCTTGAAAGTTGCTGATGGGGCTGTTCTTGTAGCTAGTAAATAGGTGCTTCCAATTTCCAAGCAGAACTTCCCCATTGATTCATTGTTGGGCAACATTGCACATGTGTTGCTTTCTGCAACTCCCTGTTTGTCAAGAATTTTGTGAAAAAAAGAAGTGGAGACTTTGTTGCTACCAAAAGGATCTTGAATCTCGGGATCATGCACATCCTAAGAATATGATCTGTGTCTAATACAGCTTGCTAGCTATATTCCTTTGATGGGTCGTAGTAGTTTAGTTCCCAAGTTGAATTGAAGAAGTCATATTAGTTTCCATGTTGAACAAGTCGATTTGCGTTCCAACTTTGCTACTGCCGCTGCTGCTGCATCCTGCAGGCTGATAACATTGGAGCTAGAGCTCAGCTAAACATCCAAAGCAGTGTAGTAATTATTTCTTATACAACTGCCAGAAGTTTTGAAGAATCTGCTGAGTTCCATTTTTATCTTTCTCTTTTTTGTTTCTCTTTTTTTTGGGGGGGGCGGGACAATAATGGGGCGAGCTCCATGTTGTGACAAGGAAGGGCTCAACAGAGGTCCCTGGACTGAAGCAGAGGATGCGATACTGTCGGCTTACATAAAAGCGCATGGAGAAGGATCCTGGAGAACTCTGCCTAAAGCAGCAGGTAGCTACTTCTAAATCATTCAAGCGAGGAGCTTTGAAAATTTACAGGTCATATTATGCTCAAGGAATTATGGCCTGTCCATGAGAATCAGTCTCCTCTGCCAAATCTGTTGAGTCTCTAGAGTCCAGGCCGGTTCCCCACATGGATCTGCGAACCATATTTTTTCCTTGGAAGCCTGATCTGGGGTGCTGTAGGAGTACCCAATTTAGGAGCTTGCTTGATGAGCAAATCTCTTTCCAAAGCTTGGGTCTGATCCCAACTGTGATGGCTCAATGGTTTAGTCCCTGTTCTGGATTCAAACCCTCTGGTATACACAGGTGAAAACCCTGCCAGCACTCTGCCACTGAGCTTGACTTGGGGTGCCAATGGCTTGTTGGTAGGGTTGGACCCTGGCCTGGCCTGTCGTTGCGCTTTAAAAAAATGTTTCGGTATTTTTTTTCGATCAGTTGTTGAACATTAAGTTTGTGGGTTTTGGGTGCTCATGGAATTTTTTTTGTTATTGCAGGGTTAGCTAGATGTGGGAAGAGCTGCAGATTGCGGTGGATCAATTATCTTCGCCCCGACATCAAGCGTGGCAAAATCTCCTCTGATGAGGATGATCTCATCATCACTTTGCACGCCCTGCTTGGAAACAGGTACAAGCTTGCTTAATGGAAACTCAATGCAAGAGCTTTATGTTTTCATAATCAAACTTTTAAAAGTTTTCAATCTACTTGTCTTGTGTTTATGTTGAAAAACTGCCATACTTAAAAATTGGAATTTCAGCAGACTATTTTTTCTGTTTATTTTACCATGCTTTCACCCTTCAATGCATTTGCTCAAGCATATGTGTCAACATTGTATGCCTACTGTTTTGAAAGTCTTCATAGCATAGAAACTGCAGCTTTGGACAGTTCTTTTCAGTAAACAGATGATGATCATTAGTGTTATTATTCTACCTGTCGTGTTACCATTTGATGCTAAATCCTTCTTGGGATGCTAGCCAATGTCATAACATCAAAAAATTGAAAGGAAAAAAACCTTGATGATCATGAATGAATTTTTGTGAGCATGTGTGATCATGAATGTCAGGTGGTCTCTGATCGCTGGTCGAATACCTGGGCGCACAGACAATGAGATTAAGAATTACTGGAACACCCATCTGAAGCGGAAGCTCAAGAGCATGGGCCTTGATCCCTCCGCAAGGCACAAGCTGCCATCGTTCCCCTTCTCCAGCTCTGGCTCCACTGATTTTGCGCAACTTGAGAATCGTTCATGTGATGAAGCCAAAAATGATTGCAACGAGCAAGAAACCACCAACTCTCTTAATCATATTTCCTCTTCTCCCAGTGGTAATTCAAGGCAGTTTCAAGAGATTGAAGAATCTAACCAGCCAGTCTCCACCATCAAGATCAGGAGTGCTGCTCCAATTAACACAGTTGCTAGCAGCTTCACAGAAAACAATCAATTCCAGTCCTTGGGTAATTCTGGAAATTTCAGTTCAGAAGCAGATTCTGATGACAGCTTGAATCAGATGATTCCAGATCTAAGACATGAAGCAGCTGCACCTCCAAGATCAACTAGAGAGCTAACTGTTGAGGTTGTGAAAGCTGGAGCTAGTGGCCAAGCTGCACAGCTTCATCCCAACTCACCAGACAGTGTTCTCTCAACCTACAACTTAGGATCATTGCAACAAAACTCTAGTGTGTCTCAAGCACCGTGGGATCACAATTCTTCTTCACAGACAAATTTATTGCAGGTTAGAGCCTCAAAACCACCCCCACCACCATTAGGGCCCAGCAATTCAATACCACAAGTGATAGCCGATCCACTCTCAAACTGTGCTGACATGATGCAAGTCGAACCTGCAAATCATGTTCCAGTACTTGAGCAAGGGAGCGTCAGCAAATGCAACACACCTTCAACTTGCTCCAGTGATTTTAGTACCGAGGAAAATAATATTAGCACTTCAGCTGAGAATTCCTCGTCATCTGGGTGTGACAGCTCTATTGAATTAGTGCACCCAGAATTCACATCAGGGCTTTGCAGAAATGGATTAATGGGGTATAAAGATTCAGTCACAGGAGGTGGAAATGACAATGACGACAGAAATACTTCTGAGGAATTTGTAGCAATACTTGATTCTGCAGCTGATCATCAGGACCCTTATTACACTCTAATGGCAAATCTAAGCAGCTTAAAGACCATGAATGCCGACCAAATTAGTTCCATGAGTAGCTGCTCATATGGCTACTCTCTGCCTTTAGAAAATTTGTTTTCTCCATTTCCTGAGTACATGCAGGACAGCATTATGCAGCATGAGATGCAGCCATTGTTGCTTGGGGATCAGGCTTTCAGCTTGCAGCCATTACATAGCAGTAGTGCAGCAAGTTTTCTTAGCACCGATGATAACTTTTGGGAGTCTTGTGTATTGTGATTCCATATGTCCCTAAGGCAGCAGCTCCTGAGTGGCCATCACTACAGATTATTTGTGCTTGCAAGCACATGATGATCTCATGATGATCAATGTGTCATCAAACAAGATGCTCACATCTCACAGCTTGTTGGATGTGGGTTTAGGGTTTAGGGTGATCCAAAAGATGAGACATAGACCAGCTTGCCTCCTGCATCCTTTCGGGAAGCATAGCCAGCAGGTTTACAGACTGTTTTGAAGCCTATTAGGGATTAGATGGGTACGTATGTAAATTTCAGCTGCAATTTTGTTCATCAATCTGTACAAAAAGTTGGGGAGATTGTAGAGGTATAAGAAAGCTCTGATCACCATGATGGTCATTTTGTCCAATAGAGACTAGATCATGGTACAGTGCACTGGAGATATCAGTAAAACCCACATTGGGAAATCTTTCTTTTGAGTACTGCAGATTTGCAAAGTGTGTTCTATTGATGAAATCCATAGTTTTAGCAGGATATAGGAGCCAATAACACGGAAGGGGTTGGGGGCTGAAGGGTGTGTGTGATCACGGGGGTTGCTCACGAGGTGTGAATAGATGATTGAACTTTTGAAGTCATTTCTTGAATGTGTTTAAATTCTGGCTATTTTGGTATGATCTTGCTCGAGAAATTTAATAAAAACGTTTTAAATACTTTAAAAAATATTATAATAAATCTATAATTGATACAATGTTTTATTCAGTGTGATCTTGAATTAATTTTAATTCAATTTCGTTTACATTTAATTGAAACTTTCATGTTGTCTTCTACTTCATATGTCTAGGCCACATTCAACCCAAATGTCGATTCTAATTGATTCTTGATCCAGATGTAAAATCTTGATCAAACTTTAAATGAGGATTTTAATGAGACTAGATTTTAAGCCTAGGTCAATCCCATATTCACACATCTTTCATGTTATTTTAAACATAGCCTTCCCCACATATGCACATTTGAATTTATCAAAAGCAAGGGACAAGAGGTTGATCTTTGAGAATCATAATGAATGTTGATGTTACCTCACTTTTAGATATGCTGTTGTTGCTTTGAGTGCACCCAATGGGCAAAACACCACCCGATGGAAAGATTTATCACACCATATGACTCCACACCAAAACCACATTTTTGTATAAAGAAATAGAGGCTTTTAGGCATGCAGGATGCCCATCAAACAATAGATTAACTGCTTTAAGTTAGGGTTATCCATGTCTAACATGGCCAAGTCTAATATTTCTGAGTGATAATGTGATTCATGCATCTTCAACATAAAAAGTTCAGTAGTGTACACACACAAGGTTCATGCAATCCCATGGATGCATGAAATTAAAAAAGCAATTCAAAAGGGCAACCTTTTCTCAAGTCCAGTGACAAATGGAAAAAGACATGGAGAAAAAGACTTTTTGCACAAAATCTAGAACCCAAGTTTTCATCATAGATTCTAGAACTTCTAACGCTAATGTTAATGCAACTCTAGATACCAGGGGAGATTTGTGAATCAGAATGAATCTTGATAACAACTTGAGTCATCCTGTTGTCCACCCAATGGACAGAAGACAACAATCTCTTTGTCACAGCGATTGCCTGCACATGAAAACCACGTATTGTACTATGAAATGCTTTCATGGATGCAGGATACCCATCAAAGGATTTGTTAATTGCCTCAAATGAGGGTTATCTGACACTTGAAGTGAAATCTATTTCTGAGTGATAATGTGGTTCACGCATCTCCAACATAAGAACTTCACAAAGACACAATAGTGCACACAATCATGTATGTAATCCCATGGCTACACAAAAGTCAAAAACGTAATTTGTAAGGGCGAACCTTTGCTTGTCCAGCAACGTGTTCAGGACAATCATGAGAAAAAGACTTTTAGCACAGAAGTTAGAACCCCAGTTTTCCACCTAGATTCTAGAACTTCTGACACTGCTACTGATGTTAAAGCAACTCTCAAAGCCCCAACAACAGCAATTGTATGTATAAGTTACATGTATGAGCCCATTGAAATCACACTGACAACACATAAGAATTGGTTTCTGGAGTTTGATTCTATTTTGAGACTGATGGTAAAAATGCAACTCCACCAAAGTTGCATTCTGACCCAGTTGTGGCCTGCACCCAAAACCACCATATCCTGAGGTTGTGCATGGCACACTGTAGTTCAGAGCTCCCATCTCTAGAGATATACCCATCGGTATTGGTGACCAACTCCCACAGCTACAATTGATAAACATTATACTCAGCAGCTCCCTATTTCTAGTCACATTACATTGTAAGTAAGTGTCTCAGGTAAGGGTATCTCATTTCCAGTTCAAGATCTGCCAGGATCATCCAGGCTTCAGTTCCAGAGAAATAGCAGATGCTTTCCACCTGTCTCCAATCTAACCTGGAACAATTGTGTCACCTTGGCCTAGGGTCCTATTTCCACTAGCTTAATCCCTCTATCTGTACAAGGAGATTTCCTCCTTGTTGTAATCAAGCCTACAACATTGCACTACAAGACAAGACTGACCTAGCAGTATTATTTTTGCAAGGTTTCTCCTTTAGGACCTTGAAACACTTATTTCTGAACACCTGGAAAAAGCTTTGCTGATGCCTACTTTCATGTCTAACACCTATCTTTTCCTTTTCCTTTTCCTTCCATCAGAGCAGAATTCTTTGTTTAGAATTCTTGGTAAAAGTTGCATTGATAAGATCCATATAGAGCAACAGTTGTCTCCTCCAGTTTAGGAGCAAGCAGGGGTTCCTTTTACCCTAAACCACGAGGCGTATGTTGGAGAGCTAAGTCCATATCCAGCTTCCTCTTTAGATGTGTTCTGTCAGTACTGTTCCATCCCACACCCAAAATAAACAAATGAAGTCAGAAACCAACAAACTTCTATGAATACATTCTGCAGTAGTTCATGTCAAGTTCATTCCATGCAAATATATGAGCCTCTAAACTAATAAGCCCCAAAAAAATGCTTGCATCAGATGTAAATGCTATACAACAATAAAATAGTACCATATTGACTACACCCAATGAATCATTGACCCCAACATACTGATGGCCTTTTAGGGCAGGATCAAGATAAGGGCATCTCTCAGAGTGTACAGAGCGAAAAAAAAAGTGATGCAAAGTTTGCTTGCCACTGGGTGTCTCTCCACCATTTAGGACAAGTGCCTCATACTTGAGAATGGAAATTTTCTAATTTCTGTGAAGGGGCAATTCTTCCCACAAGGAATTGGAAGACCCTTGGTTCCCACAACTTTGGATGACTGGTTTACCCAGAGACCCCCATCAGAGCTATGTTGGCTGTCACAGGCACCATGAACTAGTAGTGAATTGAATCCACAGCTAGGCTATCAGCTTGATGCTGGGTTTACAGATGTCTGAGGGGTGCAAGAGGGAAAGAAGGAAGCTTGCCAACTCGACAACACACACAGAAACACAAAGAAAGTTTTGCCGATACCTGTTAAGGGTTGGCCGAAGAGCAGTCTTGGGGTCTGATGACATAGGGACCATAATAGCATCTGCTGGAGTACCACGATCTCTGAAATCCTGGGTGCTGGATTCCCGGTTGGCTTCTCCAGCTGTCCGTATATCCCCACCAAAGAGTTGCACACGGCGTGCTTTGTTAGGAGGGGAGAACACGAAAGGCTCAGTCGGAGATTTGAGCTCTAGAGGCTTCGGAGGCCCCTCAGGCCTTGGTGGTGGCCTTCGAAGCAGGTGTGGTCTTGTTGCAGCTGGCTCAGTAAAGAAGTACCTGCAGTTAGATTAAAAGTGTGACCAAGATGTGATCACTATCCACTTGTTGGAAAGACCTCAAGAGTCTGAAAAGCTAGAAAGAAAAGCATTCACATTATCTGGTAGTTTACACTGCTTCCTTCTGCTTCATGTAAAACTGATGAAGATCCAATCTTTATCTATTTGGTGGAAAGATCTTAAGAGGCTGAAACACTACAAAGAAAAGGATGCACATTGTTCCTGTCTGGTATTTTACACTGTTGCTTCTACGTCATATGTTAAACTGCCTAAATCCAGCATATTTCCTCTCCAAATTCAACCACCTGAACACGTAGGGCATTGAAACGAATGAAAAGATGAAGGAAAGAAATATGCAACATGTATAAAGAAAAAAAAGTCTTTCAAATGTCTGAAAAAGCATTTTTTTTGGTTCTTAACATTCAGAGAAACTTGAAAGTGTGACTCAGAGGCACCCTTACCTATGCTCCAAGGCTTGTTGGGCTGAGATCCTAGACCGAGGATCATAAGTGAATAATCTTTGAAGAAGGTCTAGGCAGTCTTCACTGGCTGTGGGGAAGAGAGAGCGGAAGGGCTGGGGCGGAGAGTACTGGTACTCAACATAGTCAGGAAGTGCAGTCATGTCAGGCCACTGTGATTCCCGTGGAGTCCCAAAAGCTCCAAAAATCTTGCCAAGTTGATCAATGTCGCTGGACCCCTGACATTCTGACCAGATTGAGCTTTTGATCATGCAGAAAGTGTTACAAAGTTGTTGAATAGTGCTGAATGATGAGATTCTTGACAGTCAATACAAATTTCACCTGCAGAGTTTCGATGTTAACTGGGATATGGTGACCAGAATAAATACCTGAAGAAAGGGCCGGCGAAGAATGAGCTCTGCAAAGATGCAACCCGCTGCCCAGATGTCAACACCTGGCCCATAGAGCTTGGAGCCAAACAAAAGCTCAGGTGCACGATACCAACGAGCAAAAACCTGGCCCACCACCTCCTCACTGTTCATGATGGTTCTGTACTTTCTCTATCAAAGTCTAAGTGGTCTTCTGATGTTCCTCCCTTGTTTGTCTTCTCTTTTGATTAACCAAAATCCCTCACCCAAGCAGTAGATCCTAACCTTTTCACATTCCAATGAGCAGAAAAACCTTGAGAGGTAGAGGCAAAGGTGAATTACCTGGTGTGTAAATTTCCGATCAGGACTTCCAAAAATACGCGCCAAACCAAAATCAGCCAACTTTAATTGGCCATCAGGACCAAGAAGAAGATTGTTGGGCTTCATGTCCCTGCAGGATTAGCAATTGGTTAGGCTAACATTTGTTCCAGAGTGTTACCAAGGATGTGCAAGTGATGGAGATTGTTTCCATTTTTTTCTGAAAAGCACCACATAGATAGACAAATTCCAAAACCACATATTTATAGTTTTGTTGCATTCCTGTATCAAAATGTGTCTATCCTAGGTTTTAAAAAAAAGATATATCCAAAGAAAGTCTTCTAGACTCTGGTCACAATACCAAGAAGAAAAGAGTGGAAACAAGGTAACTGTTATGGACCTATGAAGAACCCATTTCTTATGGCACACTGCGAGTCCTTTGAGTGTCATTTGCATGTAAGATTTGATGTCAGCAGGCGAGAGAACAATATTCCTGTCTCGTATGACAGCTTCCAAATCACTCTCCATAAATTCAAACACAAGGTGCAGGTTCCTCTTGTGGGGATACACATCAATGAGTTCAATGATGTTGGGGTCATGGAGCTCCTTGAGAAGCTTTATCTCCCTCAAAGCTGTGACATTCACCCCTTCCTTGTACTTTCCCAACCTTATTTTCTTCACCGCTACAGTTCTGTTTGTCTGGAGAGACACACAGACAAAAATTCAAAACATATGAAGAACAAAAACTGGCATAAGACATCAGTTTAATTTGTAGCCATAATTCTCTCGTCATCTAAAATCAGGAGACTGCAGCAATACATTTGTTGGGATGCAAAACTCTAGGGCTTGAAGAGAAGTAGGATTGCAGATCTCTACAAAATTGGAGTTCCAACATTATGTCACCATTGCCAAATTCGAAGTTTTTAAGAGGCAATATCGTACCACACGATCAATGGCCTTGAAGACCACTCCATATGTTCCTTCACCAAGCGTGACTCCTTTGATGTATCGGCCCACTCCAGTGGTCTCCCCAGTTCCCATCTCCACAGTGCCCAGAGAGCCAATTGGATCTGTAAGCAGCAACAGAGCAACAGACTTCCAACTGCAATAACACACTAAACTCTGGACTTCATGCTGTGGATTGTCCAGGCAATTTTATTCAATCATCAAAGTAATGCTCTTCAAAACCGCACCCTGCATTCACACACAAATTCCATCCACCCTTTCAGTGACAAGAAAAATGGTTGCAAACTTCAGGAAAGAAGATACAAAGACTTGACATTACAATGCAAAGCACCCAACATCCAGAAGCCCTGAAACCACAAAAAGACCAAGACAAAACCCCATCAGAAAGAGACGCCACACAGCTTTAAACAACATGTATCAAGGCCTAATGACGGCAACAGCACAAAGCATTGTGCAACATCAAAGACCTAGGCTACTACTACTAACCCAGGTTATGAAGATGATGTATAGACACATGCTATTCCAGCCTGCTCCTTCTCCTCCTTCTCCACCTCCTCCTCCTCCTCCTCTTCGCGTTAAAACCACATTCCTGCATACCGAGTTCTGAAACCTCCACAACTGGAACATTCTTCAAAACGATTCTCACGAAAGAGCTTTCTCTCCAACTAACCAGCTCGGCCGGCTAAAGAAAAAGAAAAACCACCACCCCAGAAAACAAAAGCAAAAACTCTCACAATTCACAACACAGTGCATTCACATTCAGAACATTGTCCAGAAAAATAGGTGAACAAAGAGCTCCGAAACAAAAAAAAAGAAAGCCTAAGAAACAAAAAAAGTGTTCATTTTAGACTCTAGCAACCGAGGTGCAGCAACGAAAAGAAAAGAAAAGAAAAGAAAACAGAAGAGGAGCAGAGAGCTGGCTCCTGCGCAAGGAAACTAGTGTTGTTGCAACGGGCAATGAGATGGAGAAAGGAGAGCGGGGAAGGGAGGAGGAGCCAAACCCTAAAAACAACCCGCTAGGCCGGTCTCCGTGCACAAATTCAAATCCCTTGTGTATAGGAATGGTGGCATTGGACAGTAGCTGTTGCGCTTTGTGGTTTGGATGACGTGTTCGCTGGGATAGGCTGCCTACTTGGGTTGCAGTTATAGTATGTAGCCGTTTGGAAGGTACTAGCATTGCAGAGTAGGCTAGCAAGGAACACCCAAACCACATCCCAATCCACATCCCAATCCACATCCCAATCCACATCCCAATCCACATCCCAATCCACGTACCCAAACCACATCCCAATCCACATACCCAACCCACATACCCATCCCATGTACCACATCCCTACATCCCAAACCACATACCCATCCCACGTTCCCATCATCCCACCATACCCAACCCACATCCCTACATCCCTATAGTGTTGGTCGGGTATCTACTTTCACATGTATCGAACAAACATGGTATGAAAAATAAAAATCATATGTGAAGCCTCAAGGGTGTGGGTATTTAGGAATATTTTTAGCAAACTAAAGCCCACCAGACATAAACCTAGGCATGTGCATTAAAAAAATTATCATAATGACATATTTTTTCAACATAATGACAAATGGATGAGTCCAGATACAACCATGAGTATGACACTATCACATACAATTGACAACTCATGTATTTGCATAAGATGTTTTATGTGAAATAATTGTCATCCTATTACAATGACTAACTACCAAATACCAAAATTGTAACTTCAATAACTATAATTGTAGCTTAGTTGAGGAAACAATCCAACAAGGTGGAAAGTTGTTGATGTTGTAAGAATTGTTGAAGTCATAAGTAGCCAATTGCTTTTAGGTACAACTTAGGAAAATTGATATAGCAAATTGTGGTGGGCACATAGTGCACCTTCCAAAAAAAATTTGAAGTATGCACATAAGTAAGCAAAGACATTCAAGTCATCATGCATTCAAGCTTGCTCAAATAATTGATGTTACATTGAATTCATCTTACACAATTGTATTCAAGGACAAAAATACCATGTGATTCAAGCAACTTTACATTGAAAACAACATGTTACATCTAGTCTCACTCGCAACAACAAATTGCATTCGATTTCACAAAACCCACAATCCAACCTCAAAGTAACATTCACATGCCATATATCACAAATTTCTCACTATCTACAAATTAAAAACCCCAACAAAGACACCCCAAAACAACTATATTCACCTTCAACCACAACACCTAGCACATGGACCCATGCTCAAGAAAGCACTCCATAGCAGATAGCACATGGACCCTACTCAAACAAATAAATAATAAAAACTCAAAAACATTGACCCATGTAAACATTGACAAACACATAAACCTCACATGTAATATTGAAAACACACATAACTCACAAGCAAAATTAACACCACACAAACATTTGCCTTTTAACTTCCTATGAAGGTCTAAACATTTTAAATGTTTCATTTTTTTCTTGGTTCATTATTAAAGCATTTTACCCCTTAAAGTTTGTCTATTTGCAACCAACAAATCAAAAGAACACCATACCTAAACATAAATGCAATTAAATACTTCTGTTTTTACTTTTCACATATTATGCATCCAAAATGACTTTGCACCATGTGAAAGCATATTACAAGGGGGCTAACTTGGGCAATTTCATGACATGTGCATAAAGTATACACCTTCAAAATGTGTTGCATGTAATTTTGGGTTTCACTTTTAGTGTTTGGGCTTTATATTTTGATTTTAATAAAGTTAATGTGATTTAATATTATTTGAAAAAAATAGATCAATTTAAAAGATTAGATTCAAGGAATAATGGGTATATTTATGGTATATGCAATAGAATAAAGCCCGTTTATTTTCTTAGATTGCACTAAGTTTTGGTTTGAATTAATCAACCAAAAAACATTTGAAATGGATTTTTTTTAAATGGCCCATTTCACATATTTTGTTATCTTCCATTTGAAAGTGCACTACTATAAAGTTTATCAATAGTCCATTCAACATTCCACTCAACATTGAATGAAAAATACCCATTTCCAACTAGGTGGATTCTTTGTGGAAATCATGAATGATCTAGAATGTGTGGCAAGGTGTCCATTATCATTCCACCATGCACCACTCCCATCCACTAGAATTCACTATGAATCCATTAAAAGTTCAATCCACTAATCATCCATTATGCACACATTCAAGTGGAAATGGTCCATTTATATTGAACAACCATGGGTTAATGGTTTGGATGAGCTCCTTTCCACTTGGCCTAATTTGGGTGGGTGGAAGTGCATAATGGTTTAAAGATAGGTTTCATAGTAATGATGATTATTTGTCAAATTTTTAATTTACCATATACTTATGCTCATCACTGTGAAAAAAACCCATTTATGATATGATAATTCTCAAACTTTTCGCATAGCTCACAAACTTATTCTAGTCATATGAATTCACAATCTTTAATAAATACTACAGATTTTATACAAATTAAAAATCATTTCAATCATTTCATGAATGTATTTGCATTCTTAGTATGTTGTGATGTATATTTTCTTGCACAAATATATTATAACATCACGCCATATGAAATTTTAAAATGTATTTTTTTTGGCATTTGATTTCTTTAGGTTTCGACCTTCGATAATATGCAAAAATATTATGAAAACCCTTCATAATAATGACATGGTCGAAGTTCAAACATGGGACACTAAAAAACAATATAATGTGACAACAATCTTGGCCCTTTGTAATGTGCTTTCGTCCCACCCTTCGATACCAAACAATGTCAATATTTTTCAAAAAAATTGAAATGAATGTTCAATGAAATTTCCATTGAAACCATGTGATTTTCAATTTCAAGGTATTCCTCAATTGATTTAAGCCCACTTGTGCACATGTTTAATGAGTTAATAAATTATTTTGGCTTACATATTTTTGAAATGTTAGTTGTTTAACAAGAAATATATATATATCCTTTGTAGTTTATCTTCAATTTTTTTATAATAGGCATAGGCCCATGATAATTTTAGGAATTTGCCATTTTTAATGAAGCAATTAAATGTTTTAAGGTATAAAACATTGATGTATATAAATGCAGATCCATATTTACACCATAATTGAATTTGTAATACATTATACACACTACTTTTAATTTCATTTAAAAAATAAACTTTCACCCTCAATGAATTTTATGGTTTGATAAGTTTGTAAGGTGACACAATGTTGTGAATTACAATGTAGTGGAAAATTAATATAAAAAATTTGAACAATAGTCATAAAATAATGAAAAAATAATACTTATATAATGACAACCTGCTGGCACAACTAGTTATATCAATGGGAATCATGCTTGAAATTGTCATATATAATGGGTGGTGCAAATGCATACATGTGACATGATCATATTTGTTAAAGTCATACACTAGTTGCAAAATAGTCATTGATTAAGTATTACATTTACTTTAGTTGTAATGTAATTGTCATGTGTTACGAAAGTATAATTTGTAAACAAAATCAAACATGGTTGACTACAACCATATTTATGGTGCATGTACATTTTACTATATAAATGTCCAACTTGCAACCAACTTACACCTATGTTACAACTCACTAAATTTTTAACATGGCATTTTATTTATTAATTCCTCATATTTCCATGGGACAATTATAATATAAATGTACATTAATTATTTTGGAACTCTAGTTGTAAGGTAATATAGTTGCCATAAACATGATTTTTCATATATATAGTACCAAAAAGTATTCAACACCCTAATCTTCACCCCATATGACATTTCTAAGCTTGCCCATTGAATATGCCTCAAATTTCATAGTTGATTAAAGTCATTTCATTATAAATTGAAGGGAATTTGCAATTCTCGATTCACCATGAACAAAAAATAGTTTTAACGCCACCCACTAATGTGTTTCCTTCATGTTAATTGCATCTTATTCCTTGGCAAAAACATACAAATATGGAATCACCTCTTGCATGCATCTAATTTCACCCCAATTGCACACACCAATGTACACAACATCAAGTTTGTTGAGTGAAAAATGTAACATGATGTTGCCTTATGACAAGTCATTGCATAAAATCCCACTATAATATACTACATTTGTGATGTTCATGAATGTCTGTGCCATCTTCACACAATTTCACTTGAAAGTGATAAGTAGTTTTCACCTTTCCATATTGGGCCCCCTTCTTACAATAACATTTGATTGTCCATAACAAATAAGTACTTCATGTTGTAAGCTAACATTTTTTGAAATGTGCCCCCATTCCACCATAATGTGTAAACCATGGATGGTAAGGAACTTGATGACACTTGGATGTTCACATGGGCAAGCCAATGCTTCTACCAATGTTGGTCACACACTTCCCATTTATCATTTATTTTTTATGTTTTCCTTGCCCACTCGATGGTGCTTAGGATGTGATTGAGCCATTCAATTCACACCTTATGCACCACAACATAAACACCTTTATGGTTTTGACTTGACAAAAGGAACACATTTGTTGTGCTTGGAATCCATAGGACACCTCAACTTCCTATTTGGGAAGGAATATTTTGAGCCCCTTCTTCCATCCACTATGCCAATCGTGCCTTCTTCAAAAAATTCTTTTAGGATAATTTTTCATTTAAGGTAATTTGATGCAAGTTTCTATTTTTTCAAAATTGGGTCGTTGAAATGTTTTCAACCCCCGGACATTTATGATGCCTTTCACTTTTGCATGATTTGTGATGGGGTAGATGCAAGCTACGTTGGTTCATCTCACTATGAGAAAATCATGCTCATTGCAACTAATGTATTTAGTTGTAATCTAATTTTATTAGACACTTTTTAATTGCATTGGACAAGTTACAAGGGACATAATTTTCTCACAGTGTTTTTTGCATCTTTATGGATTTTTTACAAAATCTATTATATTCAAATGCCACATATGCATTGTAAAATCATCAATTTGAAAAAAAATTATGAATTAAGATTGCTAGTTCTTAAGTAAGAATATTTTTTAAGGGGTGAAATTCAATAAACATATTAAAATTGGCATATGGACTATAGTTAGGGTTCTACATTAACATTCAAATGCATTTTTTAATTATGATTTCATCTCAATATTTTCAATAGGGACTCAATATATGATACATGATGGGAAAAAATGGATTGAAAAAACTACAACAAAAAACTTAACCAACAAATAATTATGGAATTTTGAATTACCGAATTTGAACTTTATTTTCAAAAGACCCTATCTTGGTCATTTTTTGTTGGATTAATATTTTTTCCCCCCAAACATGTATGTCAAAAAATTGTCTAAATGGGTAGCCTTTCCTATGGAATTTATTAGTTGATTAATCACCACATATGGCCCAGTCAATGTTGGTTTTTAAATTTTTTTCCATTTTAATGTTACAATATGGACTTTTGGGATTAAGACTTTTGTTGTTTTTGAGCACCCTAACTTGCATATACCCTAATGGGTGAAAACATAGTCAAAGGAACCAAGGGTGCCAAGGTAAAAGTCTTTTTCCAAAGATTGCACATTACACGTGTCATTTTTGTGTTGGTTTATAACTTTAATTTTTTTATTTCAAGTACTCAATTTAACATTACATTTTAGATATAAATACATTTTGACTACAATTTGATTTTATATCATGTATATTATGCATTCATGGCCTTAATCACATAAATATCAATAATTTTTGTTAAAATCACATTTTCAAAATCTATAACTTTTAAGGTCAAAAGCACTTTTGAGCCAAATGTGTTCCAATGGGTTATAAAAACAATTTTCATTAATTCAATTTTTTCTACTTTTATAATTATCAACGTTAAAATTTTCTTCAATTTTCAAAAAAAATAGTGCACATTTGATTAAAAGAATGATGTTTTAAAAAAACAAGGACTATCCATTCTCAAGGTTTGAATGTTTTGAACATGCAAAAACATTTTTTATTTGTGTCAAACTTTAAGCACGTAAACTTTGTAATTAATAAAAAATATTCCAAAAAAAGTTATGACAATTCAAACTATTATGCTTCACTTGTGATCTTTCAAACATGCAAAAATGAAGTTTTAAAGAGATACATGCCTCACCATTTTTCAACAACTTTTACTCTAAACTTTGTTTTAACTTTTCCATCTTTTTTGATATTTTGCTCTTTTTCAACAACTATCTTTTTTTTAGTGCAACTCTTGCTATCACCTCCCTCTTCATCAAAATAATTTGCCATATAATGGTCAAACCTTAGATTGCCCCTAACGATTCATTGTTTCCTAGAACTACAAAACAGCTAATGGTTCTTTAAGAATTTCATTTTGTACCAGTTTGTTTAACACCATTTCTAGACACCATAAAGATTTCCTAGTCCATCTACTAAATTCCTTGTGTGGGGATTTTATTTATTCACATATTATGGATCAAGAAATTTTTCATCTAGTTCATCATGCATCTCCAAAACATGATAAGTTCCAATGAAACATTCAAACAATATTTCTCTTTAACAACATTTTTAGCCTCATATAGTTCCAGTCTCTACTAGCTTTAGGTCCTTCTACTCCATTGGTTCAATGGCCTTCCATTAAACCTCCAAAGAAACATTGCCATCTCTTGTTCATTTGTGTTATATTAATTTTAAATACAACATCTTGTTGTAAACCATTTGTTTTTTAATAACTTTTGCTTATTTCCACTTGCCCCTCTATCTCTTCATGAACCTTGGAATTAGTCCCTTCCTATTTTGAACTATTACTACTCATGGCACTCAAATTTTTTTTCATTTTAGCGATAATCAAACCCAAGTTCTTCACACACAAACACAAACACATTCTTTTTGTCACATCTCTTTATCTTATTATTAGCTTTTTATTTGTGTTTTATTTTTGGTTTGTTGTCTTACAAGTAAAGGTGCTCTAGGCATGCATCCACATAATACCTACCTATTTGCAACACTATAAACAATTCAGGTACCCAAGTTTGGTAAGGAACTTTGCACAAAACACACGTGATACACCGCATAATCAACTTGGGGCTTGAGAAGCTCTATAATATTGCCATGTACATAATTGAATTTCCTACACCTTGGCAGCCTTGAATCATATGTCATGCAACATAATTCAGTCTAAAGATCAACATGTAGGAATTTGGAGTTGGAACATTAAAGCCAAGCTTTAGCAACTATAGATTTAGTTTTAAAATGGGTGATTATGCAACGGTTGCTCATTAGGGTTCCTTCTTTTTTGTTGCATTATGTAAAACACAAGTTCATATATTGAATCCTTGAGCAACAACTATTACTATCTCCATCATGATGCTCATTAGAACCTGAGGTGCCTTACTACATGCCTCCCAAAGGCAAGAACTCTTTAGTTTTGACAATATTAAAATATTCTTCCATTGTGGGTCTTCACTATAAATGATCTTTAGAAGTCTTGACAACATTAGGGTTATGGATTGTAGAAGCAATCTCACAAACCATAACCTTCTATTTTGTGACAAAAATCCTAGAATTACAAACCTTCAAGTTCAACTTCAAACTAAAAATGAAACTTTCATCAAATGTTGTTGAATTAAATGTTTTGGGCTTGGACGTCATAGTTAATACCTTTATATATATGCTACTTTTTTTCTTCACTTAAGCTAGCAGCACCACAAACGAACGCCACTTGTGATCTTCAAACCATAAGTTATTAAAAACTTCGTGACCTCCCCCCATTGGACTTTTGTTCTTAAATGCTCCATTTCTACTCCTCATGTGCCGATTGCTAATAACTATTCTCATACTCACAACCTGATCATGCATCAATTTAAAATCTATGTCTAATGCCTACCATTGAACTCAGGAATATAACCAATGTTATAATTTTCAAACCTTTGGAATGCCTATAACACAACAAGAATGACAAGGCAAGTTAGATTAACATGGTTATCAAAATGTCATACAACTTTCAATAACACAAATAAATATGCCCAAAAACAAATTGCTAGCGTTTTAAATAGTTCAAACCTTGCCAATTGAACGCATATGGTCCTTGTCAACACTAATTAAAAACCACCATCTTGTTAATGAAAAATATGTATGAAATGCCCATTCTTGCCTTTGCACACACAAAGTATAATTTTGATAAAACACATGTTTTAAAACAAGAATATATGAAATCATCTAAATGCCCCAAAGACATGCACATTTGTTGAAACTTTATAAACCAAATAATCTCTTACATTAGGGTAGTCTATACAAAACCAAGGTAATGGCTCCCATAAAAAATGAGGTTTGGGTTGAAGGGGTTGGGATGGTTTGTAATCATATTCAATGTTAAGTACAAATGTTCCTAAAACTTCCTCTATGTCATTCAAGTTCATATTATCAAATTCAATAGCTCTTCCAAAACATAAAACGATTGAAAAACACTATACCCATGAATGGTGCAATGCATGAACAAATTGCAATAATTGAGAATCTAGTGCCAAAATGAAACATGAATGGTGCAATGCATGAACGAATTACAATAGTCAAAAATCTAGCACCAAAATGAAAGAGATGAAGGGTAAATGTCCGATTAAAAAAATGAACAATTGGGATTACTTGGGTGATGTCTATGTGATGTCTATGTGATCTTATTCACATTGTGTATGACACATGTTTCCAATCTAAGACATACCAAGATTGTGCGAAATTAAGTCCTAAGTTGTCTTTGGATTCCCCATTTTCCATTTTATTGTTAAATGAAATAAATACTTCCTTTTTTCTTACTAGCATCTAAAGTATAAATTTTTTGCACCTATGAAAAAAAATTTAAATCACTTTGGGACTTTGTTATTTCTATGGCCCAAAAGACCCATAAATTTCAAAGTTTGGAGTCTAATGTAGAAGTAAAAGATCCTTGTGGCAATTTACTATTTTATAAACCTTAATACCTAAGGTTTTTGTGCTATAAAGCTTAGGGAAAAAAAGTTCATTTTTACTTTCCCAACAAGTCCTTAAACCATCATTCAAAAACCATGTGTCTTGGATTTTTTTCCAGGACTTGTCAAGAACCTTTACACTTCTTCAAATTAAAAAGGTTATGCAAAAAATATTACCTTAATAATATGTGTATGTATGAAGCAAATGGAACTTGCAATATAAATGTGCCTCAAATTTTTCAAGATGAGACTAATTAAGGGATTACATTGCATATTTCTACGAGATAGTTTTTTTTGACACCCCGACCGTACTTGGACCTATATGTTCTAGTCCACCATCTTGCTACTATGTTGCCAACCTTCCTATTGAACAACCAAGCCATCATGATGTTGTTTCATTTACCAATACTCTTTGTTCTTGTTTTCATACTCTTGTTGCAAGTGAAGTTTCTTCTACTTGAACCATCCAAGTTCTTGTGCATGTGTTTTTCATTATTGGTTTGGCTTTGTTGGAGTAATAACAAGTCTTGATGCATACGAATCACATGTTTATCCTTGTTTTATATTTCATGTTTTAGTTTTTAGATTTGAATTTTTGCATGTTCCAATGAATTTTGGATCTACCTCTTCTCTTCTACCATTTGTTGGTTGATTAATTTGAGTTTTAGCATTTCCAACAACATGACAAACATATTTTTGCTATGTTTTTTCACTTGTTGGAACATGCCAGTTGTTTACTTATGTGGATAATCTTTTCTTCCCATCAATACATCACCTAATGTATTTAATTTAAGTGTAACACCTTGTGAAAGATATTAGAAGACACACTAAATGATTGATTGCAAATCTATGTGTTGTGGAAGTGCCTGCAATAGACCTTGGTTTATCCTTAGCTCTTGGATGCATTAGTGTAGGTGGTTTTGGCACCTCTTACTTGTGTGTAGTGTCATGTTGTTGGACATAATCAAATTTTTGATCCATTGTGCATGTTGGGGATCGATGCTTGAACTCTTGTGAATGTTGACTTTGACCCATTGGTGAAATGGGAATTTGATTCCATTATCGATTATCTATGTAGTTAGGTGTTGCTTGTTTGCACATTCTTTTTGTTATTGAAGAGGAGTACCTACATCTTTTTCTTAATCTAATCTCACCATAAATGGGGATTAAATTGAATGCGAATGTGCCACTACTTTGCTAGTTGTGCTTATTTTGGTGATTGATTTTTTGCTCAAAGTGGTCAATGGGTATTCCAAAGGTGTTGTCAAATTTGTTTTGTTATATGGCCACTTGCATCTTTGAATGTTGATGGGGGTACTTGTTTTGTTCTCTCCTCATTTGGAAACCAACTTTGCATAAAAACTTTAATCAATGCAACATAATTGCAAATGTTTTTACTCTTTACCACTTTACTTATTCCCTTTAGCATGGCTGTTCGAATTATAATTCAACATTGTGTTTTTTTCTTCATGTTTTTGAACATAATATCAACGTGGATAACTAGTCACTAGCATTTGCAATTGTGAACATTATGGCATTTCGGTTACTAAAGTAACTTACCTATACACGTTGGTAAATGATTTGATTTTCATTATTTTTACAATTTTCAATGAGATCTAGTGCCCTTTTTGTTTTTATGAATGTTAACATACCGAGATGTAAATAGATTTTGATGTTGTTGGAAATGAAGAATTATTCAATAACATTTGAAGCAATGTTGTGATTGTCATATGTGATACCAATGCTTGAAGGGTTGAACTAGTTGATATATTCCTCTAGACATACCTACATTGTTCTATATGTGATTTTGTGTCAATTATAAAACAATTTAAACATAATTTGTGAAAATGGTTTCAAATTCACAATGTGGTTACAAGTCCATTGAACATGAAAACTTGGTGAATGGTACTTTCCATGCTATTGATTCATGAATGGGCATTTGACTTTAGTATTGGCTTCAAGAACTTGAGCTTTCATATTGGTGGTACTCATACATAGTGATGCATTGCTACAATTCTAAGGGTGGGGAATTTGCTCATATCACTAGGGCATTGTTCGAACACATTCTAACTAGGTACTTTTGAATACCAATGCTCATTTGTAGTTGGCCAAGGTAGTGATGGACTTGAGCCTCAGTGCTTCCTTATACAAGATGCAATGAATGCACTAGGTGTAAGTTGTGCAATACATCCAATTTTTGCAAGTGACTGATTTGAGAATTAATGACATAAACTTCATAGGTCCTCATTTATCAATGTTAACATAACTACTTTAAAATTTAAGGAATGTATCTTTAAAGTGTGGTGCTTTTGTGCATTTTGGTTGAGGTGCAAAGTGCCTTCTTCTGTAAATTCAAGCAATTGAAGAAGGAACCCAATCTCCCATGCTTATCATTTCAATGTGTTAAATGTCAAAGTCATGAACAATTGCATATTATAACTATGAAATTCCTTATAGACCAAAACAAAATAAGAAGGTCCACAAGCAATATGTAGAAGAAAGTTGAAATATCAACTTCTGAAGCAAATAAGGAATAATTATGTGCAAAAGCTTTGGTGATAGCTATGTTTTCGCATCAAAGTTTTTTCACAAAAGATCTATAAAATAGCAAAAAACTCACCCCAAAAAATCACTGCCTTGAACTAGTTTGCATCAATTTACACTAATAGATTTTGTTAGGGTTATTGGGAATCCCATCTTACAAGGGATACAAGCTGAATTCTGCAAGGAGCATTTGACAGGCAGAATTCCCATGACTTGGTTACGAGGACATTATGCAAAACAGAATGGGTGGGTGTGTACTACCTTAGTTGAATAGTAGGTTCAACAAAAATTATATTATTTTTAGACATGCTGAAATTTTCGAAAATAATTTTCTTAAATAATTTTTTTTTGGTGAAGGAAAATGAAGCATATTTTGGAGTATTCGGGAATACTTTATTTGTCAAAATGAAATCTTCGAAAAAAATTTAAAATTCGGCAGAGACCCCCACAAACCTGCTATTCAACTAGGGTATGTACTAGAAAACATTAGCACAGGAACATCATGTCCACAAGCTAACAAAGGGGTGTGTCACACTGTGGCCTTGCCATTTACAGTATAAAGTATCTTAAGGAAAAAGAAGAATTATGGAAACTCAAATATTTCACCATGCAAAAATATACCTAATCTTCAAAAAATCCTCTAGAAGAAACCAAAA
>Ga0116231_10000865_pt1 | contig 58009 bp, 42 predicted proteins | sample S1TSphgellanicum_2_FD_89695 | JGI IMG/M metagenome (GOLD analysis project Ga0116231, IMG submission 89695) | Host-associated microbial communities from peat moss isolated from Minnesota, USA - S1T2_Fd - Sphagnum magellanicum MG | ecosystem: Host-associated > Plants > Peat moss > Unclassified...
CATGTTACTTGTTGTAAACATTCATAACAACCATATCACTACCATTACAAAGTGCCCATCATTGGATCCAAGTTTCAACACCAATTTAAAATTTGATCATTTTTTTGGTAAAAAGTCACTTTGAGGACTTCCTCCTCTTGATCTTGTGAAATGTTTCTCAATGCATGAGATGGCCAATCTATAAAACATATAATATAAAACTAATAGTAGTTCAAGGTAAAGGACAAAGGGTTCTTAAGCTACTGCAGACTCATTTGATTAGTTACAAAAGATTTGAAGTAGCATAATATAAGCAAGAGCAAAAACACCAACAATTAACTCTTGATCAAACTTAGATGTAGTTTGTTGTAGACAAGCTGTGGTGGAAGAGAGGAAAAAAGATGGACATGGCCAATAGGAAACTTTTGTGAAGGTACATATATTAAGTGAGTAGTAGAAAAACCCAAAGTGTTTGGTCAAATTGTAATTAGTGTTTCGGCAGTTCTCTATTGTATGCAAAAACCACACTCTTTGGTTTTTATGATAAATGAAGAAGACAAGGAAAAAGGACTCAAAAGTTGATTTGTCAATAATTACCTTGACAACAATGAGTCATTACCCAAATACGCCATACCTTCTAGTTTGTGAAATAGTCATAAAGGACTTGCACACACAAAACACTATAAGTTGTGTTCGCCCAAATCGTGCACAGTTGTAGAATATAATCGACAAAATATGTCGGGTTGCCTCAAAAAACAAGTGATTAGTAAATCGGTTGTGTCCATTTCAATTTGGTGTTAAGCCAACTTTGGTGGAATGCATTTCAGATCTTTATATGTCCAAGCAAAAACATTCTTGTACTCCTTCAACAACTCCTCTAATTCCCACGCCTTCTATAATTGCAAATTTGAATTTACCTTCACCATTTGAAGTTTTGTTTAAGTCCCCAAATTCAAATTTATTAATTATTGTTCTTCTGTGAATGTCCAACTTGCTATTTGTAACTTTTGAGCCTCAACGATGACTAGAATTTCATCAATCTAGACATTCCCTGGCTAATGTTTATAATAGGTCTCAAGATATACTTTATCTTCCAAAACAACTATTGGTTCATATTTGTTTGTAGTTTGTCCCTCTACTAAAATGAATTTTGTATTACTTTATTATGTATTGCAATTCTAAACTCTAGTATTTATGTGCGTAAATTCTATGGTTTCTATAAGCTGAATGTTTTTTAGTAGACTAATGGTGCATGTGGAAAATAATTATGGCTTTATAACAAATATGATATCCTTTTCTTCATCTGTGATACTATTATGATAATTGTAGCATAACAACATTTTTGGCCATTTCACTTGTATTCCTAGGTGCTTAGTCACTACTATAGTTTTGACCATACCATTCCCTTGAATCATCATTATGTTGTTCCCCCAATCATGGACTACCTTAGCATCCCTCAACCATGGTTTCCTTAATAATGTGGAATAACTAACATCTATCACATTATTTTGCAATATAGTAAATGCAATAACATAAGGTATTCCATGAACATATATTTTTAAATCATAGATTAGTCCTATTGGCTTTGTAGTAGTTTGATTTAATTTGCCATCCTTAGATTATATGGTGTGGGTTTAAGCTTTGGCAACCCCAACCTTAATTTCAACTGTTCTTCAACTCAAGAACCATTTTTAGTAATTATCCCAAGTTCTTAATATAATTAGTTTCCAACATTTGTTTATTAACATCCTAAAATATCTTTTTGTTCAATATTAATTTATTTTGGGAAACTACTAATCCCTGATGTTTTTGAAGGTCTATAAAAGGTGTAATATCAAACATTCTTGGCCACATTGTGTTCCATCCTTCTAATGATGTAAAAGATCCTTCATTAGTAGCTTGTGTTTTTTATTATTGTTGAGTTATCTCTACCATTGTTTTCTTCAATTTCTCCTCCTTTTCATAATCTGTAGTACTTTTATTTTTCCTTGGTTCTCTTTCTTGGAACACCTAGTCTTTTGTGATTTTATTTTTTGTAGCAACATTAACATTTACTACATTCACATTTGACAATGACTATCGTGACTTCAATTATGGCTTTTCCTTTTGAGCTTGATGCATGCTTCTTTAATTGGAACATTTTTTGCATCTCTAGAAATTTGGGATAATCTATCATCATATGCCCATTCAAACCATAGATGTGGCAAGCATATGAATTATTCTTCTGACTGAGTTTGATTGGTAGCCTCTATTGTTGTTATAGTGGGTTCCTTTTTCTTTTTGACTCTACGCATTTTCACATTGTGGTTGCCTTTTCCATAGTTTGTGTAATGCTTGCTAATCTTTCCTAATTCCATATGTAGTTTCATTGTTGTTACAAAATTAAAAATATGTGGTACTAATAGTGCACTTTGAACTTTTATAAGTGTCATCCCTTCTTCCCATAACAAAATCGCCTACTTATGCGACTGTAACATGGTACGTTTCATTCCTGTAATTGCATCCTCAAATAGGACTATAATCCTTTTCGAAACAAGTGGTCAAAAAATTGTTTATGGTTGGTGTTTGTAATCCATGAACTAACTTTTGTATGCACTTATAGTACATTTCAACCCATTTAGTCTCTCCTTGTTGGATATTCTTGAGCTCCATGTAAATTTGTTCATCATTTTGTGTTTTTTTACTACGTTTACATAATGCTTAAGTTAGCTTAAAAAAAGTGCAGTTTGGAAATTCTAATATGTAATTATGACACTAGTTTGATGTTGTTTCTTTCAATTTGTAACTAAATGAATTAATGATGTATTCCTCTGAAGTTTTTCCATTCATTTTAATAACTACTTGAAACATTTTCACATGAACATATGGATATGCATCCTTTTTGTAATTTGGATACTTCAAAGTTAATCGATATGGTTTGGCCATTAAGTCCCTTGCTGTAGTGTCCACCACCGATCTAATTCTCCATTATTCACAATTTAATGGAATATGCAATGGCCATCCCAGAAATCTATTTGCTTGAATTGTTACGACCAATGTTGTGTACACCGTTTGAGGTCTTAAAATGGGTACTGTTATTTGGCTTGGATCTTCATATATTTGGTCTTTTCATCTTCCAACTTGAGTATTCACTGGTACCTGATAAGTGGTTTGACCATTCTCAATTTACTCCTTGATGGCTAAGCCTCTGGTTCAAGTTTATAAGCTATAGTAGCCATTTATGGCATTACAAATCTAATTAATTATTATTGTGATATAATAATGGGTATATGAGGTATCCCACTCATCAACCTAAGTTTGCTTAATGAGGGTGTAAATTCTTTGGATATCATAACCTCCAACTATACGACATTCATCTTTATTTTTTGTTGTATAAAATCTAGTTTTATAAGAAAGGGTTTTGCCTTAATTGTCGCAACTTTAACATTGGGTTCGCAACAAAGTGTGAAGTGCAAGGGCCCATGAGGTTGAGAGTGTGTTTAGGTGTGAAACACACTCTCATAAATGGGGGAGAATGCAAAGGATGAAGCCCAATGATTCCCAAGTGCACTCCCACTTTGGGAATTGCAATCATGCGAAAGTTGCGAATGTTTGGAGCCTTGGTTGGAAAGGCAAAAAAAACACCAAATTGGGTCCTTAGGATACCATTAGAAATGTATTGAAGTGTAGATGCTTAAAGTGCCCTCGCATTGTTCATTTAGATTTAATTTGCATGAGTTATGATCAAAAGAAGGGGTAAGAATCAAATGGGGAATTTGACTCCCAAGCACAAACCCCTTGAAAATAGGGGTCAAATGGTGCTATACACCACTAGAAAGATATTTTTAAGGGCTATAAGATATTGTCCTCGCAATTTCAAAACAAACTTGATTTGAAAAATATATGAGCATCCAAAGTTTTGGGACAATAAGAATCTTGGTTTGGGAACTCCCACTTAAGAGTTTCGAGGAAAAGTGACATTTGGATGTAGTCCCTACGGAGAGGCACAAAGTATATTATAGGGAGGGGAGTGATGCCTCCTCCCAAAGGTTGCAGGCGTGTGTGAAGCTTGTGTTTGAGGTTGTCCCTATTAAGTTTGCCACACCACTTCCATTTAACTTGCACTAACCGCCTTCTTTTATTGGTTGTGCAAGTTGATACCATCTTGACCTTTCGCTTATGAGTTCGTCCTAGTCCCATCCCGGAGCTCCAACACACCTTCCTACCCTCAGAGTGTTACGAACTAGGGAGTGTGCCCCAGTTCTATTCTTTTTCCATTGTTTCATTTTGGGGCCCACCTTTGGGTCCCTTGAAGAGTTTGAGGGCACATCATTAATCATATTAGGAGAATTACACATTTTCATTTTGTTCTATACAACATGTGCTTCACTCACCATTACAAAAACACATAGTTTTTTTGCTACTAGCATCATGTTTAAAATGATTATATAGTTAATATCTAGAATACATTAGTAGTTTAAAGTGACTAAATGTGTCCATCATGATTAAAGTCAAAAGTAGCAATGTCTGTTATGACAAAAAAACCTAGCATTATAGTCAAATCAAAAAAAATGTTGAACACATGGTAAGTGTGGGTGCCCAAATGGATTTGTCTATGTTGATTAATGCAATTAACATGATCAGAATTAGTTGTAAAATATGACACACATGAATGTAATGATATTTTTAATGACGTGGTATTAATAAAATGGAAAAATAAATCATGTTCTCATTTAAAAAAATTCATTACGAAAAAATGACAAAAGATATAGTTTTCATGATTTCAATTATTATTCATAATTATTCAAATAAATAAATAATTTACAAGGGGAAAATTTTGAAAAAAAGGTAATGAAAAGTGGAGTATTAATTAAAAATTTCCACTTTTTTCAAAATTATAAAAAATTCATAATAATTGATTAAATGTACATGCTAATATTGAATTATTCAAATTCCATAATTCAATTCGTATTTGTGATGAATCAATTGAATGCATATAAATGTCCAAATTAAATTAGCCCCAAATTAAACCATCTATTTTTTAAATTTATGATCAAATGACATGAGTAAAATGGAATAATGAAATACAGTAACTTCATGTAATTTAATAGAAAAATAGTAAAACTAATGTACATATCATTTAAAATTTAAAATTTAAAATATAAATAAATTAAACTATATAATTATAGTAAAATCCATTGTTATGACAAAACATTGTAACATTGAATCCAATTCTTTTACTTTTATTACAAAAATTGATAAAAGATTGAAGGCATACAAATTTTAATGCCATAATTTCAAAAGTGAATATTTTTTGTTGTGATATTTTCAAGATATTTTGTTAAAATTTTAATTTTTGATAAATGTGTGGCATAAATCAATATATGTAAATCAATGGAATGTTTAAAAAATTGGATTTAAAAAATTAAAAAATTGAAGTCAATGATTAAAAAAAAAAACCCAAATGTACCCAAATAGTTATATGAGAAATTTCTAACCCAAGCACAAAAAACATTGCTTGAATTTTTGAAAAATATATTGATTTTTTTTGAAATTGAAAGGAATCACAACGTTCAATATGAATATGATAATAATTTTTTTTACCAAAATAGTTATAGATTATAACTCAATCAAGAATTTAATATATTACATATGAATTTTTAAATTAAATGATTAATTTTTTCCCATGTTTTGAAACTGAAAAAATAAAAAAAAATAATGTAATTGTGAAAATAAATGTTTTGTTGAAATAATTATACTTCAGAAATTACATATGAATTTTTAAAATAAATATTTAAAACTATCTTAGTTGTTGTACATTTTGAAATGGAAAAAAATCACAAAGTTTCATGAAAGTTAATAAATTAAATGTGTTTAAATAATATTTGTATATAATCAAAGTTTCAAATGATGCATTTGAATTTTTTAATTAATGAGTATTTAGAATAATTATGATTTATAATTTTTTAAAATTAAAAAAATTACAAAGTTCTATGTAATAATAAACCTACCAAATCAATTAAATCAAATATTGATATTAAAAAAAAAAATTTTGATTCAAAATATGTGTTTATATATTTTGCGATGTCATTCTTTTCATGACATGAAATGATGGCTTAATGGTTAAGGCCTTGGAGTGTTGTTGAGAAGGTTATGGGTTCAAACCTTATTTGAAGCATTCATCACTAAAAAAAATTTCCAAAAGGGATTCAAAAGCCTATGATGTCGGTTGACGCATTTTGCTAGTAAGCTTAGCTCGAAAAAAATAAAAATAAAATGTTAGCATTGAATCATCATAGATCAAGGGTGGTACAATTTTGGATTCACCTATAGTTCAAAAATATTAAAATTCCATAATGTCATTATATATGAACACATAAATAAAAAAATTAATTAATTGAAAATAAATTAAAAACGCCACATCAACTAATAGCCTTAGTCATGTTAGTCATATATTTTTAATCACATTTGTGTCAAAAACGACTGGTTTATTATGATTACAACCAATTTTGTCCATTGTCTGATGTGATTAAAAATATGACTAAATTTAGTAAAAAAAGATATTAAAAACACATATTTGTAGTAATGACTTAGACCAAGTTCTTGTAACTTGTTTTCTAAACCATTGTGGATCTATTATTTCGTTTGTGGTTGTTTTACAAAATCTCTTTTTAACATTTGTTGTCCCACATGTCTAACAAATCCATCCCTCACTTTGCTATCAATCTATGGACATTTTGTAATGACATGTCTTCTAATTTTATAGAAAACACAAATTCTAAAAATAGTTTGACCCAACCTAGCTGAATTTTCATAATTGTAACTTCTGCATTTTGGATCTCTTCTATCTCTTTCAAATCCTTTACTTCTATTATTTTTTGAAATTTGTAATGCCTCCTCCGAAACATTCACCTATGCATCATCATACACATAATTTTTAAAATAATTTTCATCTACCCATTTCGAAATACTAGGATTGTAATTATCATCCACTTCTAAGTCTTATATTAGTTCATGATATTCTAGCAATGCTAATTGGTACACAAATGGCATATTTGTGCATCTATTGTAATCATTCCACCGACTATGCATAGATTTTGGACTTGAAGAATTTCCAAGGTTTGCTAGTAATAATTCATCCTTTGGATTTTTGTCATCCCCATGTTCTTGAACAATTAATGGTGCTTGGAAAACATGAATACTCCTTTCTTTTGGGTATACTTTAAACCAAATCCCCCTTATTAAAAATCATCTTCTAGAATTAAAACGTTTCCATGGACCTTGTCTTGCTCCCATTCTTACTAAAGACATTCGATGTCCTATAGGTCGTTTTTCTATTCATAAATTTTTGGGTTCCAAAATTGTACACCTATTTGGCATTTCATACACCTTTTGGTTTGCATCTTGATGTTTTTCAAGATCAGAAATGATGTTCTCCTATCTAGCTTCTTGGTCCATTTGCCTTTACAAACTTTGAATCACCATTTGATTCATATTGTCATGAAAATATTAAATTCCTTCGGTTTCTTAATAAACTTTCTAACATAAGTTTTCACAACCTTTACCACTTAGACCTTCATCTATTGTTTGTCCAAAAAAATTAGAAATCTAAATCTTCAATTAAACAATATCTCTTCCTCCAATTTGTTGAAATCTAAAAAAAAAAATGCTTTTAAAAAGCTCCAAACTATTTAATAATTGTTGCTATTTTTTACTTCTGAAAACAAAAAATTGTCCCCTAGATGGTTGCTGAATGGTAAACAAAAAGTCTATCCTAGAAATGTGCATTGCCTTTTTAAAACAATATAAAATTCCATTTAGTGCTCCATTTCAACATTAAAAATATGTGGTTTCTTTATGCAAACAATTTTGATGGACTCTTTTACACAATTTTTTCCTTAAAGCTACTTTGCTTTTGCTCAATTCTATTTCCTTACTTAAACAAAAATTTGTGGTTAAAATATAATTATATTTATCAAAAAACCAAAACACAACAAATATAAAACAAAAATCCATGTTTCTTCACTAAATCTACACTTCTTTCTTTACTCAGAATTGAACATATTAACAATTTGTAGTTTTAGAAGATAAAAATTAGGACTAAAACATGAAAAATCTATGGTTTCCTCATACCAACAAAACTTTAAACTCAAAATGTGTGTTTTTATCTAACTCTAGCAGCTTTTTCCCTAGCTATGTGTGTAAAAACAACAAGTCTTAAATTCCAATAATTTCCAAAACCTCATCCTAAATCACTTCCCAAAAGTAATTAAAATTTTAAAATGTTCAATAGTTTTAATCCTATCCAACTCCTTTACTACCTTGGTTAGTCCTTACCATTTTCTTGATCTACTTGGTCTTGGTTAATCATTGTCATACACTGGGTAACAATAGTATGTGTGTTTTTGCATGTATTGATATTTTCATTTTATCAATAATTAAAGTCAATTTGTTTTGATTCACAACCTTTTTGCAATAGTTAAACATGGTAGACTTTGAAGATTCACACTAAGGCCAACAAGTTCAATTCCTTGCTCCTTTTGTCCCCATATTTTGTGATTGATTTTATGTTTGGAGTTATGTGAAAAAATGGTGTTCAAGTATTTGGCCAATTTTGAAAAGTCACATAGTTCAAGGTTGTTGATTTAAATGTCAAATATGTGACAATATCACAACTCAAAAATATTTATTAATTTCACTATTGTGGTATACAACTTCAAGAAATAATATAATATTACAACAAATGGGGCAAAATATCAAGGAATTTATTGAAAATTGACAATTTGTAGAACTTCTAATGGATTTTATTGCTGAAATTTGTGAAGTTAAAATTGAAGCATGATTATGATTATCAATTTTTGGGGTTTAAAATATTAAAATTGATGTAAATTTTATTTTATTATCTAAAAATATTGAGAAATAGACTATGTAGTTTATTAATCAATTATTTTTAGAAAATTTAAATGTGGACTAGATAGTTTTTATAAATATCTTTGAATTTTCCAAACTAATGTCAACCATGATTTTCATAAAAATATCAATTAAAGGAAAAAATGCTAAAAATAATCAACATTGAATTTTTTTAAAATAATAATATTTTAATTCAAATATTTAGCCAATTTTTTTTCTTAAAAACAAATGATATCAAAACCAAAACAAGTGAAAAATTTGATATTTCTATTTTCCATTCATCTATATTATTGAATATAAGCAATGAATTATATATATAAAGAAAATGCAATATGAGAGTTACTAAGAAACATTAAATTAAACTTCAATGTTTTTAAATGTTTAAATTACATTTCAACATGACTAGTTACACAAAATGTCATTTAATGAAACATTTAAAAAGTCACAAGGCTCAATTATCACAAATAGAAAAAAATGTGAATTCAGTCCAAGATTAAAACCACTTGTAATGTACATCTTTACAAATGAGTTGTACATCATGATTTTCTTTAAAAATAGTTGTGAACCCAAGGTCTCCTTATGGAACATCCTTAATCTTTGATCTATCTCATAAGGATTCAATGATACTTTGTATTCCATCAAAAAATACAAAACAATGTTTGAAACATTCCAAGAATCATGGAGGAAATGTCTTTCATTTGGGTTGTTGAATTATTTTTACTAGTCTTTGAAAAACTTACATACCAATTATCACCTTAATAGAAGCCTCAAGAGTAAAACTTTGACAAGCTAAAAGCCTACTATGACTTAAACAAAATTGGAGAATATCTTATCAAAGCTTACTTAGTTGACTTATTAACTATTTGCAAAATTGAATCTCCCACATACATTATATGCACAATAAACATTATGTTTGAAAAAAGAATGGGAACTTTGTTGAAAACAAGCAAAGAGGCCATTCTTTTTAAAAAATCTATAACTTTTTAATCTCGTTTATATATAGACAAGGTATTAATTTACTATGGGTGTTAAATAGGCTTGTGTGCAATTATGAAGAAAAAAAATGTTGTGACCAATGAAGTTTCTAAATTTGGTGGTGGGAATTTTTTCTTAGTTATCTTGAGTGATAAAAAATTAAATGTGTAATAGGTTTCGGAAGGTTTGTAAGAATTTTAGAGGAGCAATGGAAATGGTAAAAATGGACCATTATTTTCAATGTTTGGTGGAGTAGGGTTGTGTGTAAGTTTGAAGATGTGTTTATAGGCCAATGAAATTGTTGGATTTGGTGGTTTGTATTTGTTTTCTTAAATGACCCAGCAAGGGTAAAAGAAAAAAATACAAAGCCACACAAGATTGAAAGGGGATGAAGCCCAACACAAGAAAGTTGGCAAGATATGGCAAGGATTAATTAATAGCAAATTAAAAAAAAACCTCTAATGGTAAGAAGGTAAGATTGTATGAATCTTCATAGAACTTGTTAAAATTTTCAGTTTCCAAGCAATTTTCAAAAGTGACCAACTATTTTGTATTTAGCCTTAGTATTTCATGCATGGAAGAATTGTCAAACAAAAAGGCACATTCAAGTTGTGCTTCGTGACTTGCATTGTTTTGAATGAATGAAATTCATTTGTGAGGTATCAACATGAATATTTTAAGGTTCTTTTTTATGTGTATGCGAGATGTTCTTTTTCATATTCTATTGTTTCATTAGAAAAGCTCATCAATTCTAAAACAATCAATGTCTATTGTATGTTTTGTATTTTTGGATGACAATAATTTTATTTTTATACACATGGTTTCATAAATTGCTTCATAAATCTTGAATCTTTTGTTGAAATTGATATTCCTCAATCATGTAGTTGATTTTCCCTTGATCATGTTGCTCATGTAATAGCCTAGTGTGCAAATGAAATTAAAAATTTAGCATCATTTGAAGCTAGAGGAAAATGCTCATATAGCAAAATCAATGCATGACAAAGAGCTTGGATTACTAAATTCCAACCCCTTCAACTATACATTTTTCTTTTGATTAGAAATCGAGTTGGAACTCCAAAATGTGAAAGCACATTGTAAAATTCAAAAATTGTTGTCACAAATATTACTTTGTGAAACTTGTGTCTTTGAACTTCCACCAAGTCAATGTTGAAAGAGTTATTCATAAATTATACTCATAATAAGCTAGTCCAAAGTCCAAAAAAAAATTTCTCAAAAGAAACTAATTTTTAAAATTGAAACAAAATGATTAAAGAGTATATTTGTTAGAAAGTGCTATTCACACAAATATATTACAATGTGCAATTGTACTTCAAAAGTTATTCAAACAATTGTCAAACTTCATGAAATATGTAATCATATATTAAATATGAATTGATTATACCATTTTAGTTCCATATGAAAAGTTTCATTCATATCTTTATAGAATAAAGTTAGATGAGGTTTTTCTTTCAAAGAAGCATAAGTGTGTGAAAAGGAAAAAAATTGACAAAAAATTCATTTGAAAAGCAACAAGAATTGTGTTCAAAATCTTGTGTCAAAAATATATTTTATGTGTTTTTCAAAACATTAGATGAAATGAAAAAAAACTGTCCCCAAAATAATATAAAATATAGATTTTAAAATGATACATTGTATTTGCCCAAGATGTTTATTGTAGTGTGCTTTCACCCCTGAAAAACTACCCTGGAACCATTTTAGAATAGAACTAGCGAGGGTTTGCTATACTCATTTCAAAACTATTGCCATGACATTGAGTCTCTTGCACACTCTTTCTAGACATATTTCTTTCCTTTTTCAGTCCATATATTACAAATTCATTCACATATGCTTCACATATATTTACATTCAATTAACCTCTAGGTGACCCGTTTTTTCTATTAATAGGTGGTAAGGTAGGGCCCACACATATTCAACACCTTGTTAAGCTCGCAGAGCTATTTACTATTCACCTAGTCCAATGTCCAGAGCCCTAACATTTGGATTGGTAGAGATGGGTAGTTGAAAACTAGGCATGAGTGACATTAAACAAGTGGAAATTAGAGTTGGGTGGTTTTGTGTTTATCATCAATGTTTCTGTCAGCAAAAACAGCCTCTGCTGCATAAGTACATACGAAATAGGCTCTGCATCTGTAAGTAGTGTGCAAGCAGTGTCGCAACAATGCAGGTCACCGTTTTCTTTGTCCATAAGTAGCTAGTGTCAGAGTTATTGGCATTCAAAGTCACAGCTTTGTTTTTTTCCTTTCTATTTCTGTGTAGGGTAACACCCAAGCAGTGTCGTGTTCTTGAGTGTGGGAGACTGTAAATTAGCAAAGGGTCCTTATTGCATTTGGTAAACAAGTATTGTCTGCTTCTTTTTCCCTTGACTGCCCATTTTTGTGACTGCTATGTATAACAGCACAACAAATTTTAATCTATAAAAATGACAGCCTGGTGGGTAACTTCCAAGTTGTGGAAGTTCCTCTGATAGCCGCCAGAATAACTTCCACATGTCTGAAGTTTCTCCTCCAGGCTGTCCATGAAACAGGTTTTCTTAGGGCAGGTGAGGGACCCAAAAATACAAAGAAAAAGAAGTTGCAATGCTTTACATGTTTGGGCATCATCCATCTTCTTTAAGAAAACATGGATCGGGCAAAGGGCAAAGTAGGAAAAAAGAAGTAGACAACACTTTTGAACTACCTTCAATAAGGATGCTTTGCTGACTGAATGTCTTTCAGTGTTATTGGAAGGAGGCCGCAAAGCGCCAGGCATCAACGAAGGGCAGGTCTGCTTTTCAGGAACACTCTGTTCTACACTTGTCACCATTTGTAAGGCATGACCGTCGGATCAAAATTTACAAACGCCCCAGATATGCAGCCCCTGTTAGGTAGGTTCATTCACACACATGGAGGGCATTATGATTTTGACCTTACAATTTTAGTGAAAGGGACAAAATGGTAATTCCCTGTGTACCAGTGAAAGAGCCTGCTGTACAGGGGCAGCAGGTGGGACACATTCTTCCTCATGATAACCCGCTCTCCAAATACACTAGCAGATTTGTGAGATGGCTTTAGGAGAGCTCAAACCCCAACAACCAGCCTTCCCCTATACAGCACCACTCACTCAGACACTAAATGATGAAACCCTGCCAATCATAAATAAACCAAAGCACCCCAAAAAAAAGGGGGAAAACAAGGAACAAAATGGAAGGACCCAACTCCAAGAAGACAAAGGAACCACCTAAGAGGGCGAACCACAAGGCGAACATCAAGTTCCCAACCCCCCTCGCAAGAAGCATATCAAATAAGGTAATGGGAGGACTCCCTGAAAGGAGGCCTAGCCTAGAAGAACCCTAAATACCTTGGTCTACAATTAATTCTTGGTGACATAATGTCACCTCCAGAATTTGGTCTCCGGACATTGTCCGGACCTGCACCTCTATATGCCAAACCCAATGTGGTAGCTGGCCAAACAACAAACTGCAACTTCTGAGGTTTCAAGTTTCAACTCTCAAAACACTAGGCTAGAAAAGAATTCATTGGATGTGAAAAGAAGTCCAAGTAGACCTCTTGCATTTTCAAAATCAAATCTAATGATATACCACATGTCAAAGTTAACTCACTATGCTTAACCCATGAATACCTACTTGGGGGAGCCCAATTTGGGTTTGGTTTCCCTAACTCTTATCCTTGCTCAAAACACCTGCCAAGTCATATATATATATATATATATAAGAAGGTTTTTTTTATTGTAGAGCTGAAGTGTCCTCTTTTTTAGCGGTGGAGTTTGATTCAGAACCCAAGCTCACATGCACCAGGTGCCTGGTGGAGGAGTCAGTCTCTCACTCCCCAAGAAGTTTAATTCTTTAACCTAATTACGTGTGATGCTTCATTGCGTGAGTGATGAAGTTTGATTTGGGGGCCGTGCTCACACGCACCAGGTGGACCTAGTTTGTGGGCACAAATTACAATTTGCAATACCTACGTCAAAGGAGATCGGGGGTAGGAATTTTCTTTTCTTTTCCAATTTTGTGATGTAGCCAAACTGGCGATCATCCACATAAATATTTTACCAAATCTGGCTATAGACCAGATTTTAAAGTAGAAATTTTTTAAGAACCCTTTTATTTTTTGGCTACGTGCTGGAACTGGCTGTCGAAATCTGATGGCTTTAACTTCTTTTTTTTTTTTTTCCTCGAAATCTGGCAATTTAGGGCCATTTTTTTTCACAAGAATCCCTTGTAGAATAGTACCTTGGTAACTTGGACACACGTCTGTCGAATTATTAATTAATTTTGAAATTTTCATTTCATCAAACAGAATATTCCTGAAGATTCAATATTTTCCTTTCACAAATTTTGTTTTTGAAAAAAATATCATTTCTGAAAATGATTAGCCTAGTATCGACGCTGCCAAGGTACTATGGTATGTGTCAAAATTGTATTTTTCAGGTTTTAAAAATGCGAAAATTCGCCAAGCCAAAAACACTGTGAAATTATCAGTAACCACAGCAGCCTTTTTTTCACTGGCAAAAATTTGTCAAAAAGAGAAAAAAAAAAATTAAAAAAATATAAATGAAGTGACTTTGGAGGGTTTCAATTGCTAGAAGTGAGGTAAACTAGTAAAACAAATTGCCAGATTTCTATATTTTCTTTTCATTGTGTAACAATAAATATAAAAGCTTGAATAAAGATTTGCACTTCATATCTGTTTTTATACCCATATTTGGCTAAATTTTCCTATAAATGATTGCCATTTTTTAAACATCTTCCTATGGGTGGTTGCAGCATTTGTTTTTGGGCAAATTTTCACAATGTGATGACAAAATACTTTGAAAATTTCTGGACATTTTTAACAAGTGTAAATTCGAGAAAATTTTGGAAATTTTCGCAAAACTTTGGAAACCACAAATTGTGGGAAAAAAAAAGCTGGATGCTAGTCACTTAGGCTACGGCAAAAAAAAATTCCTAAAAACAACACCGAACTGTTACAGTAATAGTAGTGGCCACCAAAGTGTGCTTTTATACAAAAGGCCCCAATCAAAGACACCCGAAACAAACTTCAAACAAGAACTGGACTCAACAGCAAAATCGCACAATTGTGCGAGTAATAAGTGAAGAGCAGCGGCACGATGTTGTTGCCGTTGTAGGGAACGATGGAGCATGGAGAGATTGCGCTTGTTGCAGACGATACGGGAAGTCATGTGTCTGCGACTACTGCTGGTGGTGGAAGAGGAGCACATGGAGGAGGAGGAGATGGACGGGTAAAGAAGGAATCATGGACAGCCTTGTTGCAGTCCAAGTGTGAGGTTTTGGGAATGGAGAAGGAGCTGGCAATGCAGAGGTGGAGGCAGCAATGCATGGAGATGGCGAAGGCGACGGAAATGGTGCAGACGCTGCGAGGGTCAGTTGAGACCATACTCGAGGTGAGACTGTTTTCTTTTCTTTTCTTTTCTTCTGTTTTTTTTGTGCTCTTGGTTCTGCGGAGAAGAGAGGACTGGGGAAAATGTGAGAGACAGTTGTAAACTATCTATCTACCTCTTCTCTCCATCTTTTTAAGTCCTTCGAGAGTATGATTGAGTTTTTTGCATTGCGTTTTTTTCTCTTTTGGTATTTCTCCTCTGCATACATAGAGGCTTGATGTTTCGTACTCCCGACAGAAAGTAGAGCGGCTTGCCAAGCATTTGAAGAAAAGCTCAGAAAATGAATCATCTGTGACTTGTCTAGATTCGTTGTTTCCCTTTCTGTGCGTGCAGGCCACGATGAGAGGCGCAGCTTCAGCACCCTGCACCCCGAATAGGAAGAAAGAAGAGGACGGCGGGGTTGACCGGCTCCATAAATTTCAGCAGCTCAAAATGTCGAGAGAGCCACAACAGCAGGTAGAGAGAGAATCAGGTCCCAGGGCTATTATTCAAGGGAGAGTTCCAATGCTGTGCAACATAGATCTAAAGTCAAAGTTCTAAGAGCTCCAATTGTGCAGAATGACAGGGGAAATTGTAGAGAAATTTGATCATCAACCTTAGACCTTCAACCTCCTCTGCCTTGGTTATCTCTCTTTCCATGATTGGACTTCTCCTGGGGGGGTTAGATTAGATGCCAAATTCAGAATCATGAGTAATGGAAATCTCTATTCCGTGTTCCAAGGGAGAAAGAATCATGAACCATATGACAAGAAAATTTGGAGGGTTGCATTTAGAGGGTTAAATGTGATGCTCAATATGGTTAGGAGATGCAGTCAATGTGCTTCTGAGATATTATAGCTCAAATGTTTTTGAAGCATAAGGGCAAGATCAAAGGGGACAGGATGCTGTTGCAAGAGACTCAAGTCAATGATAGACAGCAGAAGGAGACCATTGACAAGATAGTTACACAGGTGAAATCTCGCAGATTCGTGATACACTACTGACCAGGTTTTATTCATAAATTTGCAGTATTTTTCTGGTCCAAGTTTCTTCTTGTGATTATCTGCACCAAATGTTGAATGCTTAGCCTGCCTGCATTTTGCTTTGCATATGTTTTCTGCATTGAGGTCTAGGATGGAATATGATCTGTCAGAAGTTTTCAGCTCAAAACTGTATCATCCTTTTCATGCACTGTATGTATCTGATCACTGAGGCTGTGGCAGGTCAAGGCTGATGCAGAGGAGTGGGCACAAATTCAGGGAGTGCTGAAGCATATAAAGGATGAGATGAAGACCTTGCAGCAGAACTGTGACAATTGGGAACAGCGTGCCCTTCATGCAGAATCCAAGTCTGCCATCTTGCAAATTGAGGTAGTGTATTCCAATTTCTTTGCAGGAATGTTTCTGCAAATCTATTTTCAGTAGTGGTTTTATTTGCTTTGCCCAAGGTCAGGTCTCAACTCATCTTACTCCTGTTCCAAGGGATATCCCTTACCCTTCTGCCCTGCTGCTGCTTCACAAGAAATCCCTATTTCTTCTTGTAGATGTTTTAGCTGTCTGGTTAGAAACAGCCAAATGCTTCAGTCAATGCTGGGATAAACAGATACCACCCAGCACTTTCAGTAAGATATTCCTCGGGTGTGCGATTGTCATCTGTCTGATCTAGCATTTTCAAAACCAGGAGGAAAAATGGCGAGTGCAAGCTCAATTATCACAACAGAAGATCAAAGACTTGGAGTTAGAGATGGCACAAGTTTGCGCCAGAATGAAAGGACTGAAGAGCCAGTTTGTTTGCGAACAGGGTCCCTTTCTACAAGCTGGTGGAAACCATGCCTATGTTCTGGTCTTGAAACCAGTTTCAAGGGAAAGTACCAGTGACATTTGTACATGTAACATCTCTGCTGATTTTGAAGAGTCCCAGGAATGTGCAAAATGGTGCCAAATGCCCTTGACCCAGAACCGATCAACAGGGAAATTCTTATGCAATGCATGTGCTTCAAATGCTTTCATGTTTGATGACACAGAACAATGCATGGCTTGTGGGTCACTACAAAGGGTTGCAGATTCTCAAATGGTAGCAACACCAAGGGTTCAAAGCTCCTTACAAAAATCAACTATGGAAGTGAGCAGAGTAAATGACAGGAGAGGAGCAGGATGCTCTCCTAGGTCACAATCCAACCTCTCCCCTGATGGACCACCAAAAGCAAAGGATGAAAGACTTTTGTCAAGCACAAGTGAGATGACAATAAGTGAGGTTGAGAGATCTTTGAAACAGAAATGGTTCAAGCAAAGGAAGCCAAGCAGAAGATCAAATAGTGCATACAGTAGTGACACTTCCCTCCAGGAGAACAATGTGCATGTTCATGTTCAACCCAATTCAACAAGGGGCAGAACTGATGGAAGATATTCGGTGAAGATGTCAAGGCCACCATCTGCATCCAACTTGAAGGTGTCACCACCTCATTTATTTCAGGAGCGGCTTCCTCTCTCAGAAATGCGCAGAAACACAGTACATGAGCGTTGATGAAGAATGTTATCAGTTTGTGTTTGATTTTGAAGTGCTCACCACTTGCAAGAGGTGTTATGCCAAATGTCTGTTGACATCTCTGCAATCTTTTCACTTTGAAATATTTCTGTTGGACAGTGAAGCTGTCTAGGAGCTGCAAAATTTATAAAAAAGATGTATCATCATCCACACCCTGGCAAAACAATGTACAATTCAGTAAGCCATCTTGATACTCTGAGCAAGCTTTTGCTTGGTCGTAGATGTCAAGACTTCAACAGTCAGCTGAGATGTGTGATATGGAGGAAGATACAGAATACATCTTGTATTGAACTTCAAACTTCCTGCAAGTGGCAGTCTATTTAGTTTTTTGCTGGCCAAAGATAACAGTCACCTTACCATCTGGCAACACTTTTTTGTCTTCACAGAATCTGTCATTTGAATTGTAGTACAAAAAAATCAGCTTCTATTGCATGGGTCTTGGGGACAAAGGGTAGAAAGAAAGTTTGGTTTTCAATTAGATGGCACTTCTCTTGAGATCTCAATGAAAATTGTAAAGATTGCAAATTCCTTGAATATCTTCTCTGCATGTTTCATGTATGTTGGTTTGAAGGTCCTACATCATACATGGTTTTTGTAATTGCCATTGGGCATCCTGCTTAAGCTTTTCCAAGTTTCCAGCTTTTTGTAGCTGAAGCTCCTGAGAGTCAGAGACAAGTTTTTGGTCTCCTAATAGTGTAGGGTATTGAGTTCAGCTTTCAAGCTTTGAATTAGTGGATTGATAGCTCTCTAGTTCACCTGTCTTCAAGGTTATCTCTGTAATTGGTTGTACTTCAAATCTTATTGTAATTTGTTGGCAAGAAACATAGATTTCTGAAATATGTCAATTAGGGAAATGCCAACTTCTTCACAATTTCAGCTTAGTTCCTCCAATAGACATTGTTAGCTGTTTGCTTTTCCTGCCACTTACATAAAAAATGTTTCACACCATATCTTGATGTCAGAGTGTACTAGCTAGATTCAATTGAAACTCAAGTTCCAAGACAAATTGGCAGCTCTCGTCTTGTCTACAACAATCACCATGTTGCTATGGACATTCTTCTGTCATGGTTGGTGAAAAGGTTTCTTTTGTCACCTCACTTGTATGAACCTGTGGCTGTCTTATTGTATAGTCCCTAATGTTCAACTTGCTGGAGTTTACAAATAGTGAGGCTGAAGTCTTTCAGACCCTTATGCCCAATTGGCTAGAATGTAGTATATATGGCTAGTCCTGGGTAGCTAGTGAGTTTCATTGGCAGGGATAACTCCACATACCCAAGACATTCCTCCATGTAATCCATGCCTTCAAGGTCCGTTTCTCCATGTACACCATGGCTGCAAGCCAGCCATGCTGAGATGTGGGAATTCCCTATACCAAGGTAGGCCCCTAGGTGTTCCTAAGTAACCTCCTTAGTAACACCTAGGTATCTCTTAACGGAGGATATCCCTAGCTAGCTCCCTTAGAAATAGGCCCTCTGTAGTTCCTAGGTATCTCTTAACGGAGGATATCCCTAGCTAGCTCCCTTAGAAATAGGCCCTCTGTAGTTCCTAGGTATCCCTTATGTATCCCCTAACCTTGGAAGTCCCTAGGTAGCCCCCTATGTAGGCCCTAACCTTCAAAAGGGAGGTTGAGTTGACAGAGTGAGGCCCAAAGTGAAAATCACTTCATGGATATTTTTAATATTCGGTTTCATCTTGCCATTCTAATAAAGTAGGTAATAGGTAAGACAAGAGGCTAGTACTAGGTAAATAAATGGCTTCTACATGTGTGAGGCTGTTTTACCAGTGTTGGGTGGTTACTTGGTTTGGAGGGTTAGAACCACTAGCCTAGTTCCAATTATGGTTAGGGAAGGCTGAATCAAAATTGAGACTGACTTTTGGAAGTAGTTCCAGAATTGGAATCAAAATTTAAATTTTTGAAGAACCAGAATCGGATTCTCAGTTCCACTTATGTTTGGAACCAAAACTGAAACTGGAACCAAGATTTTTGAGCAGAAAAAAAGTGGAAAAAAAGACTAGACCGAGGACTAACTGGATTCTGAGTCCCTGTTACTCAGAACTGGATCAGAACTGAGTTTGACCTTCAGAACCAACACCAGAACTGAAGTCAAAAATGATTTTCTTAACCAATCGGACCCAAAACTAGATCCCCAGTTCCAGTTAGGTCTGGAACCAGAACCATTCTAATTTATTTTTTAGAACCAAACCCAGAGGTTATTGATAGAAGAAAAGTAAAGAACCGGCCAAAGCTGATATTTACTACTTACTTACTTACATACAACCTACCTTACTACCTACCTACTAACAACCTCCATGTTGTTAGTATGTAGGGTGATTATTAGTAGGTAGGTAGCACCCTTTTCTTTGGGTGAAATTTTGTGAGGAGGCGGATTTCTTTTCTAAATGGCAAAAGAAAAGTTTCTTTGGAGTTGTTTAGTCACAAAATTTCAAGATTTAAAAAAATCTATTAAGTTTCAATAGGTACTATGTAGCAAACAACATAGAAGGATGCTAACATTCTTTGCTTTCATATTTTGTTTATAGCCATGCTTGGCTCAATTGCCTTATGGATGATTGCCACTTCAGCCACATAAAAAAGTTGGAAGGCCAAAAAAAAAAAAGTACTGGTAGGCAGTGTTTTCTTGGGGCAAGTTTTCATCACCCTGTGACCAAAAAACATCCAGTGCTACTCCTACAAAGAAAAAAAAGCGCCAAATGGTCAAGGAAAAACATTCTGAAATTGTCATGGTCAGACAATAGGTTCTTCCAACAGGTTGCCAAAATATAGCAGGATTTTCAAAGTTTTCTACTTTGATTTGTGACCTGTAGCCAAATTTGGCTAATTCCTCTGGTGGATGATCCCGAGTGTGGCGACATCACAAATTTGAAAACAAGAAATTTAAAGAAAAAACCCTACTGGTAGGTAGTAAAAAAAAAGAAAAAAGCAACTGAGCTAACTACCATGGTTAGCTAGTGAATTGGGACCCAACAGAAAACTGTTTTCCTGACCATTAATCATTCATCCTTCCTTAATGCTATGCTGGTTGGGTGCTGATTCACTCTGGCCCTGCAGTCAATCCAGCTGATGACCAGGGAGCGCTGAAGTGACGAAAGCAGCAAGGAGCAGTGATTGATTGTTCATCATTCTCATCCACTGCCATGACTAGGTTAGGTGAAGATTGAAAGAAGACAAATATGTGTGCAGTGTGTTTGTTCATATGATGATGATCAGCTTGTATCCCACTCTTCCCTTGTATAGGTACTTCTTGTTAAGATCAATGCACATCCGTTTGTGGCCTAAGTGGATATATTTTTCTTCGTCTTCTTGTTCACAGTTTTGCACCATTTTTTGGTTTTGACCCATCTCTCTCTGTCTTTGGGGATTTCTGTCCATTTCGTGATTGAAACGCAGTTTTGCACCATTTTTGGTGTTGACCCATGTCTGTGTCTTTGGGGATTTCTCTACATTTCGGTGATTGAAAGTGCCATAGATAGCTATGCTGTTTCTTTGCAGGGTCGGATTTTTTTTCAGGATGTCCGCGGAGACGTAATCTATGGGGCACGATTCAAGAACGGTGTAAGAGAGAATAGAGTGTTACGCAAATGGAGCCGCTGCCGCTGCTGCAAGGTCGATGTTTCAACCCGGGTTATCAAGAGCGAGAGCTTTCAAGATTGACCATCCTTGGGATAATGCCTTAACAATGCAATAGAAGCTTTGAGGTTTGGTATTTTTGTGTTAAGAAGGTTTTGCAAAGGGAGTAGTTTTTGAGATTTTTCTTATTTGGAGAAGCCATCTTTCAAAGATGATGTTAAGGTTGACAGTGGATTACAAGGCTTCACATTTGGTTTGAAGGTTTAGGAAAAGCGTGGTAGTTGAGATTTCATTATTTTGGAGGTACCCATCTCCACAGATGGTGACGGTCAATCTAGGTTTTGCACATTACTGGCTAGACCACGTGTATGGTGCTCTCATGCACCGGTTGAGACTGGCACCACCCTTCTTCTCTAAGGGGTGGGGGGGGCCTCAGTTGGAGCTGCTGGAGAAGCTAATCCGGCAGAACTTCTCACAGGGTCTGGTCCAGGTCTCCTCCCAGCATTGGCCCCCTCCCAGCATCCGACCAGCTTGGAAGACCTTGTGGGAGTCCAGAAATGCCTGTCTCCGAGAGGGCACATTCCTCACCCCTTGTGATGCAATGCTACGGGAAGTTTTGCCTTGTGAGAGCCACACCACCCGGGTGCGGATGCTCAGTCCTCGCCACACCCCTGCCCACCAGACTGCGTGTGTTGTGCATTTGGCTGGTGTGTATGTAATTTTTAAAACCCTCTGCCTCTTTTCTGTCTTCCTCTGTCTGTGGAAACAATTCCAGGAAAATTTGGCAGAATGAATTGGATGTGTTTAATCTGTTCTTGGTGTGAGAGTTTATGTTGTATTGCTGTTTGTTGTGTGTCCTGATGGTCATACTTGTAATGGATGTTTCTCATTACATTACAGGGTACATGAGAAACATCATTATGTGTTAGTATGGTTGATCTGAAGAGTGCCTGTGATGCAGTATCTCTTACTTCAGACTCTTAGTTTTATGAAGTTTGGAGGTTAAAAGCCACAAATGATCTTGAAAGATACAATGTTTACTGTACATTGTGAATCCAAGACTGAAATCCTGTGAAGGATTAAGCTGATGTGTCAATCTTGATGGGCATTCCCATCTTTGGAGGGTTTTCTCCTTCTTGAAAAGAGAGGATTGAATGAGATTGCAATCTTGCAATGCAGGCACAGGGGATCATGGCTTTGAAAGACGATTGCGGTTGGGGGCACCTTTGTTGAAACAAAATATTGCCACCATGGTTTTGGAAAGGTGAGTTATCTCCCTTGACTTACTGTGTTACCTTAGCTTGCCCATGTAGAATGAAATGGAAGGTTAGAAATAGGAAGAAATAGGTTAGAAATCCTGGTCAGAAGTATTTCTACTTTTCACCATTTCAAAAAAATGCAACAGGTAAAACTGAAATTTTGAAGAGTTTTTGGGAAGAGATTCCATTGTTTGCAGTTTTCAGGTTCTGTGTTTAGGTGTGAGTCATCTTGAAGATTAATTCTTTTTTTTCTGGAGCACAGCTGTGGTTGATTCCATCAAATGCTTGCAGACATATGGATCTTACACTATGGGACAAGGATTTGGTACTCCTTACAATCTTTTTTTGTGTTTTGGGTGCAGCCCCTTCTATGGTAAGAGAAGACCACCTTTGCAGTCAGGGTCAAGGCTGTTATGTGTGAGTGACTTGCTGTTGCTGGGAAGAGCAACAATTGAAGAAGCACGTACACTTTTGTATTGGATGCAGAATGAGATAGGATTTAAGAAGCTTGGTGTTTGCGGGCTAAGCATGGGTAATCCACTTTCATCTGTCTCAGTTGTGTTTAGCCTCCAGTAGCATAGGCAAGTGCTCATCAACAAGCTTGGCCTTGTGCACTGAAAGAGATTTAAAAGGGAGAATAGACTTCAAAAACCCTAACATGCAACTTTTGCTGAGTCTGGTTTCAGGAGGAGTGCATGCTGCCATGGTGGGGTCTTTGCATCCTACACCAGTGGCCATTCTTCCATTCTTAACACCCCATTCAGCAGCTGTTGCCTTCTGTGAGGGCATATTACAACATGGAACTGCATGGGAAGTGCTTATGCGTGATAAATTGCTCTCTGGAACTATGACTCGCGAACAAGTAGTTGAGCGGATGCGCACAGTCTTGGCACTCACAGATGTGACTCGTTTTCCTCTTCCCAAGAACCCTAGTGCTGTCATCTTTGTGGCTGCCACAGTAAGCCTTCTCTCATTTGTGCATGATTATATGCTGTTATTTGTGATTATCTAGAATTGTTCATATATAATAATGCAATGCTGAATGCAAATGTTAATGTAATGTAGTATTCAGCATACTGTCCCATGTAGGTTGTGCTATATAAAGTTATGAATTCTTAGGTATGCAGTTCTGTTATGTGTGATGCTTAGGATGATGGGTATGTGCCGGACCATTCAGCACTTAAACTGCAAAAGGCATGGCCAGGGTCAGAGGTCCGCTGGGTGAGAGGTGGGCATGTCTCTTCCTACTTGCTTCACAACAAGACTTTCCAAACAGCCATTCGGGATGGGCTTGATCGTTTGGAATGACCAAATCTGCAGCCAAATGTAAATAATTATTTTCTAGAGATTGTGTCTTTGATCTGTCCTGCAATCTTCCAAGAAGTTCAAATTTGAACTATTGTTTTAGAATGTTGCTCCTTACAGGACACTTGAACCTCTGAACAACACTCTGGTGGGGAGCTTATGGATTAGTGGAATTGACCCAGTGTTCTCTGTGTATTGATAATTATGGCCTTGATGAGGAATTGCAATTGTGGCTAATTGTCATTTCTTCTTTGGATCCAGCTACCATGTTGAGGGCTTGAAAAGCATTCACCACTTGTTGGTTGTTTTGCTAGAGTAGGCAATGCACCTGTGTGCTATGACAAATTCTGGATTGAAGTTGTAGACCCCTTGATCAAGTTGTATGTGTAGCTGACCATAATTTCATTGGAACATCTTGCCAGTAAAGAAGGCCTGACTTGTCTTGTGGCCCTGTGACTGATAGATGTCCTTCTGCTATATTGTGCACATGCCATAGAACTTCAAGATTAAGTGTGACCTTTTATCTTCCATGTGCAAAAGATATCATTTCTCCCTGCTGTGCATCCTTTTTCCATGGAAAGATGAGAAAGATTTGGGGCTGCTCTCTGCTGCAGCAGACATGAAGGATAGCACACACTGTCTTCTCCACTTTGGTTCAAAGTAGCAAGGAAGGGAGCAGCTTGGTACAATGTTGTTTTCTTCTATTGCACATAGATAGGCACTGGTTGTGATGAGCTCACTTGTCAACATGAGCTGAGGGTTGGTGGAAACCCTGAATTTATTAGGCACACAAAGCTGATCAAGAGACCAAACTGAAAGGACTTGGGAAACAGATTGGCTATGGATTTTGAAGAATCCCCAAGGTTCCCACCTAGTGTCTAAAACATTTGTTAGGATCTGCTGCTAGTGAGCAAAAAGGCTGGCATATACCTGTATGTCTTAATACAGTGACCTGCAATTAGACACTGGAAGATAGCATAGGCTTGTTGGGGTGTAAGACTGTCACTGTCCCGCAATTGCATTTTTGTACTAGGTGATGGTTGGTACAACCAGATCATGTGCTAGAGTCATCATTTGTCAAAACTCATGTTGGGTTACTAATTTTTTCACCTCCATTGAGGTTGGGTTATTGTCAAATGGATTGCTTGTTGCACACACAGGCCAAAATAACCAGATTTTGAAACAGACATTAAGACTCACCCAGTACAATTTTGCTTGTCTGAGCATTTTATCCAGTTACTGTTTCATTGGTGTAAGATTTGGTTAAACCTGTCAAATTGTGCATAAAGGTCAGGCTTCCAATATCCTTTCTGAGACCCATTTGTAAGTTGTCAAGGTGGTAAGTACCAATTTGCTACTCTTAGCATGTTATTTGGCTATCAATTGCATTAGTTTAGGGTTTCATTAAACCCGTCATATTACCTATGCATAAAGGTGAGGCTGGCAATACCTTGCTCTGAGATATTGTTGAGGTAGGAATTGAAATCAACAAATACAGGGAACACATCTAAGAGAGAGAGACATAAAGCAAAAATGAATGCAATCATCAACACTGGATCTATCATGGAAGATTGGAATTCAAGCAAACGTTTTTGTGGCAGTCTGAAAACTTGGGGTTCAAGGGAGAACTAACATGTTGGGATGAACTCTGAAGGGAAAAGGAGGATACAACTAAGGTTTCAATCCTCATCAAAGTTGTACCAAACTTAATGGGGTTCAGGATGTCTCTAGCAAACTCACATCCATACTCCTAAATCTGCAACCATATCATTTTCCCTATACTCTCCAAAATTTTGCAGGGGACATGGGGTGTAGCTCATGATATGGGACTGTAGGATTAAAACTATTGTAAACACGACAAACAATATTGAATGATAACACAAGAAAAACAGGAAAGGAACAAGAAAGCACTTAAATCCTAACAAGATCACCGATAAATAACAACTAGATGTGAGGTTGGGTGGTGAATTTGCAAGGAGTGGAAATTAGGTGGAAGATAACCTTAATGTTTTCTATTTAATTTAGAGTGGATGAAATTTACATGGCTTGCATATGTTTTAATGCGTCTTTAGGGGACCTTCTAGACCTTCATTGTCTCAAGATTTGTTAATGAAAGTATGCAAGAAACTATCAATTGGTTTGTGCAGATAGCCAAAGCATTTAAGAACAAACTAATTTCATCGGCGTTAATTTCAATAACTTATTTTGCATGCTTGGCCTAATAATGTAGGGCTTTTGGCATTTCAATTGAACAGGGAAGAATATTTGCTTTGTTGGATTAGTAATGATGATATCCAAAAGAGTGTAAACACCCCATCTTTATAAAAGGCAATCTCAACACCCAATTGTGTGAATCAAAATGTTGATGAGGGAAATAAATGCATTTGTTTGTGAATGTTTGAAAACCATTTTCTTGAAAAACAGAAGAATGGAAGCAAAAACATCATTTGTCCTATCATCATGGTCAAATTGAATAAAATGAATACAATTAGATTCTGGGTTTGATTATAAACACATTGAGGAAGACTAATTATCAATGGATGGAGCAGCTGATGGAAAGGTAATAGAAAATGTGTACCACACAAAAGATGTAAATATTGGGATAGTTATTAGCCAAGCACCCCAACTAGACTCAAAAATAAGGTTAAGCAACAGAAACATTGGTTACATTTTTAAAAAGTGGTTTTGAATATTGTATATACACTAGATTCATCTCGAATCATTTGAAATGTTCCAATAATATTTTCAAAACGTGTGTAAACACATTAAACACTTTCAACATTAGTTCAATTGTTTACAATATATAATGTGTAAAACTAGTTCCAATGGCCTTACATTTCCAACAATATATGTTATTGTGTTTGTATTTAAGTCTAGTAACAATATATTTGGAACTAGTTTAGGTGAAACAAGTGTAAGGTTTGTTAGTGATCATTACCATTACAATTTGATCATCCATCAACTCCATGTGACAATTATAAAAACATACCATAACTACTTAACTACCTCACTCCTTTCACCAACCCACCTACATGAATTTAAAAAAACAAATTAACATATGCTTCTCATAATTAAAATTTTATATTTTGGTTCAATTTAACTCAACAAAATTATGAAAATAATTCCAATTCAATTCAATTGAATATGACTTTCATTCAATGTATTTGAAATCAGAATGAACTTGCTCATGGTATATGAAAACACAATGACATTCTTTCATGATCTCAATGAATAAAATATATAGCATATTATAAGATATAAAATGCATGAATAAATGGTGTGAATTGATATGTATGATCATAATTCATGAAATAAAACGTCTTCCACATTGATTTATAAAAGTACCAAGTCAAATTGAAGATTAAAAGTACAACAAATGCTATAGACAGATTTGTTTTGTGTGGTGTTAACTATTAATCCCAAATTGATCAAGTGATAATGGAACCCATGATCCATAAAATCATTGAAAGTATGAAATGCAATTGAATGAACAATAAAATGTGTTCTCAGATTTCCATTACATGGATTTGATGAACATTAAAAACAAACAAACTTCAATATCTTGAGTTGTTTGATGGTGCATGTGGTTTTGCACAATGGAGAAACATATTTCATAAACTTGTTGATAACCATATCCAAAACCATACCAAAAGCAGCTTTTGTTAAGGTTCAACATTGATCTAAGAGAACAGTAGAAGTTCCAAAGTGTAGTTATTTCAAGATATTCCATACAAAAAGGAAATCAATCATTTTAGCAGGATAAAGGTTGAAAAGGTAGTACATGTTTATGCCAAGAAAAAACAGCATGCACAACGTGTCAACCATTTTCATATACAAAGAACTATAGTTTAATGAAAAAACTTACAATTTGGTTGTCTTGAAAGGAGGCAAAAAAGAAGTGCCCATTGCCAAAGTTTGTGCCTAAAGAAAATGTTCATGGTCGTAGGATTTCTCATCCCCGTGTTGCCTGCACACAATGGATGGAATCCCAAACGCCATTAAAAAAACAAAAATGACAAAAGGCAAGTTGCAAAATTCAAGGGTTTTGTCACCTACTACTATTTGCCACTTCACATCTTAAGCTCAAATCAATGGATGGTTTTCCACATGTTCAGGATTTTAAAAACAAAATTATGACAAGTTGCAAAATATGTTGTCTGCATCCATCGACTACAACATACATATGCACTTTGGTGTGGCTTGCACAATGAATGACTTAGAAGTCATTAATCCCTAGAATTGTTTTTCATTAGCATGAGCAAATGTTATGCAAGACATCTGCTGAATATGGAACCTAGGCAATGAAGCCCCAAAGCATAAGAGACTATTCCACATCCTATTAAATGTAGTGTACATGCCAAAAGAAGTACGTTCACCAGTTGTGACAATCAAATTATAAAAAACAATCTGTAGTGAGACATGGGCACATGGTTTTCCCCCAAAGCATAAGTGAGTATTCCACATCCTATTAGATGCAATGTACATGCTGAAAGAAGTATGTTCACCAGTTGTGACTAAATTGAGAATAAACAATGTGTAGTGAGACATGGGCACATGGTTTACTTATTCTTAGCTACACCAAATCCTGTGGTACACAAGGTTATTTGTGAAAACGTCAACCATAGAGTGGTTTGGAGTTTTGACAGAAGACAAACGGATCAATCACATAATGTGAAATGTGAAAATCAAAGGATTTGTGGACATTAGAAACCACATACACATCTATTACCATAGTACCTCAGTTCGACATTAATTAAATTATTTTTGATAAATAGTGGTTAACTATACCGAATTTTATTATATATATATATTTGTTTTTTTAATTTTTAATTTTTTTCATTGTGTTATTTTTGCCCCATTCAAGGGTCTGGTTTAATACTTTGACAAAGAAATCAAATGGCTGTCTAATATGTGTACATGAAAAAGACACCTACTTTATGAGACAGAGAATAACATAACTCTTTCATTGTTCTAAAAGTAGACTACTCAATCTCTTAGCTTTTTGAAAGTGCAATTGGCACAAGTTTCTAGCTAATTAACACTCAACCTTTGTTGAGTATAAAACCAATTTAAAAATGAGTGTTCAATTGAGTTTTTGAAAACGAATTAAATATTCGACAATGAGCTATCAAAGTGGCCTAAATACTATGGCATCTATTTGAAGCTGGGAACACTCATCTTGTGCTATGGAAAATGGCCAATAAGATGTCAAAACAATACAAATCGAGTCATCTTTCATAAAATAAAGTGATCAGATTAGTGAACTTTTAACATCCACTATAAACCTATCTTATTGGGAACACATTATTTAGTTGGGGACTTGCTTCCAAGTTCAGAATTTTTTTGGCAATGAGCCTCTTTGATTGGCCCATAACAAAAAAAGTTCTGAAAGAAGTATTCACTCGAAACATAGAAAAATATAAGTCTCTATGTCCGCCCACCTATATAGGTTCCAAGAAGATGACATTGGGCAAAGCTATATGACAAAGTGAGGTGCTATTGGGAACATGTTGGGAAACATATTGGGAAATTCAGGAACATGTTGAAAACCCAGTGAGAACTTGATGGGAACAGGAAAAAAATCCAACACAGACACTTTGGCCTGTATGTCTATTATCCTCAAATAGACATGCAGCTCCTGATTTTGTGAGTGTGGAAATAAACAGCTTCTTGTCAAAGTATGACCATGAGATCAAATAATTATTTTGAATGCCTTTTTAAAAAAACGCCAAAGAAGTCACTTAAAAAATCATGATCTTCCCAGCCTGCTCTGTGGTCTGAAGCAATTTTATTTTGTAGGCAAATTTTCTCACTGTGGCGACCAAAAGTAATCCAGTGTGAATTCTACTACAGCTTCTCTTAAGGAAAAATCGCACAAGCTTGTCGTATTGTGATGCAAAAAAGTTAGAAGTTGCGGGCCATTCATGTGGTGGAGGAACCACTTTGTCGCCTTGTGGTAAACATTGGATGAGGTGATTGTCCCTCCATGAGTAGCATTTAGACCATTGTTGTATGCAATCCTATTGATTTGATGTAACTTGGGGAGGGTCTTCCCTATGCTGAAGAAACCTCAGAGTGTCCAAGTCCTCTCATCTATCCATAATGGGATGTTGAACCAAGTCACATTGCAGTAGTGCAAGATAATTAGACAATGAGTTCTTGCAGGTCCCATAACAAGTGCCACATGAGGTAGGAGTTTTTGAGGATTTTTCATAAGTCACGCGGCCAGCTGTTTGCTGGTTCCACTTTTGGTGCAGAGCGAATCCATAGTGAAGAACAAGTAAGAGATGTGAATCAATGGTGGGGAAAACTGGTTACACTTTAGAACAGGCCTTGATAAAACCCATTCCTACGGTACTCTCTAATAGAACAGTGTGTTTTTAGGTGGAACTGACTATACCATAGTGCATAATTTTGTAAATCTTGTATGCCTTTATTTATATACAATACCTGCAAACCTAGAGAGGATGCAAAGGTACAAAAAGAAAGGACTAAATCCATGCAAGTTGACTACTAGCTAGGGGTTTGAGAATAAGGAGACATGCAAAGGTCCACAACTCAGCTACCAACTCCTTGCAGCAAATCAGCAGTGGGGATGGATGGATGGTGGGTCTTGAAGTGGGGGAAGCTAGGTAGTCAAGCCTACCACTATCCTTTGACTTAAAATGAAGGATGCTTTCATTTATTTTTTAATGTTATGGATGCTTTTGGTGAAAATAAGTAACAAAAAAGGGCAGCGCCCTTTGGCCTTTTTAGGCTCCAAACAACATTGGCACGATCTTGTAAAAAATCATTTGCTTCTTTGCATAAATAGCTAAAGATCTCAATCGTCAAAGGGAGGAACTGATTAGCAGGGTGCCAGCCGAAGTAACTTCTTTTCTTTGTTTGATTTGTTTTTGATGCTGCAAATCCTTGAATCTACCATGATTGAAAAAGTAGATCCATTCATATTGGGTCAACTATGATGGTGTCAACCAAGTACAAACCCTATCTTTGGTGAGCACCATGTTCATTAACAAAAAAAATTGAGTGTTGTCAAAAGAAGAATATAAAACTATTTTCATACAATATGGAATTATTCCCATACCATACCCAAGCCCACAAAATGATAAGATTTGAGCTCGATGAACATCAACCAACTCTCCAAAAAATTACACCTTACAAAAGGTATGATGATACAAGCACTCTGAGATAGAATCCTAAAATCAAATCACTTATTGTCCAATAAGTTGAGGTGTGTGCATGTTGAGTCCAATAGTAAGTCACAAGTTACTATGAAGTGTTATTGAAAGGGAAAAATGTTAATGTCAATTCGAGCTAAAGCCTCTAGGAGGAAAGGACATTTGTCTATCAAAAACTTGATGGTTATATTAGAAGTTACAAGGGCCCAATTATTTAAATAAGTTGTTGGGGGCTATGGTAGTTGTGGAAATGAGTCCAATGGTCTATCAAGGATTTGCTTTGGAGTCCTTATAAAATGAATAATCCATTCATTTTTCCTTTTATTTGTTTTAGTTTTCACACTCGTCATTTTCGTTTTTTTGATCTTTCATTTGGGTCCATTCTATTTCATATAACATCATGCAAAAAAAAAAAAAAAAGTGTGTCTAGAGGGCATGATGTCAAGCACAAGTTTTCCTCCGCAAACAATGGGGCATTTAAAAAACAAAACACCCATTAAGGCAAGCATTTTGCTTTTTTGAAATGCATTGTTTCTGATTTTCATTGTTTCCATGATCCCTAATGTTTTACCCATGGTAATGGCAGCCCCTTGAGGAGGTGTTTATTTGGGGAATGCCCCACTTCAATGGTGTTACCCTAATACTCTTCAATTTTGTTTTAATTTTCCAACATTTCAAGTTGGAAGGTTGGTTGGGTGGTTCTCTCTCCTACCCCCCAAACCAAAAAGGAAATCCCCCATAAAATTTTCATTCACTTCTATTATAGGTTGATTGAAATACTTTTACAACATGAACAATCCAAAATCCTAATTTCTTATATACATTTGTGATCGGATGTGTGATGACATGGAATGTTAAGCACATAGAAAATTCTTTGGGTGTATTTGAAGGGCACCTTGTATCCCAAAATATCCCCCTTAAAAAAAAAAAGAGAGATTTTATGTGTAAAGTAAAGCCCCAAGATTTTACTTTTACCAAGGGTGTTCCCAAATTTTGGTAAAGCCCCAATCTATGGGTTTTACCTTATGTAAAAATTGAGGCGCCTGTATTTGATGCCAGTGAGAAGCACAATAGAAAACAAAAAAATCCTATTTGAAAATGGAAAATCTTACTAAAAAATATAATTATTTCCCATTTTCAAACCAAATTCTTTTCTATAAAAAAATATTGATTTAACATTATGAATCTTCACCAAGTGTTTTACTCCTAATATTTAGAAGGGGGTGGGGGGTGGCTTATGAACCTTCATAAGGTCCTTCCCACTTTTAAATAATCAACATAAGATATTTCCTACTCATAATTAAAACCTCTTGAGTTTTTGGTAGTGTAAATGGAAGGCACCTTATTTGACACAATTACACATTAGCCATGAGTAGACATTTTGAAAAATGAAACATTGCAAAAATTAGCATTTAACTTTTCAAAATGCATGTGTTATTTCTTTTAGTTTTTTTATTGCACGATACCTAATTGGTGCTCAAATCAATACCCATTGGGAATCCAATCTTCTCTCTCGTTGAGAAATCCTTTTCACAAGCACCATTCTTTGCTTGCTTCCATATTATCTTCCTTGCCCCATATTTGCAACATTTGATTGATGACCTTATTTGACTATCCATGAAATAAACAAAGAATTTTCATGAACACCTTTTGTTCCAAAATTCATAAAAACCTTGTCAGATTTTCCTAGTGTATTAGGAAGGCACATTATCCAAGGTAATTTTGCTTACACAAAGGGTGGGTATTACATTTTTCAAAATGTGTGCTTTTATTTTCTTTGTGTTTTTCCTATGATGTATGTTGGGTATCATGAAAAATAAATACAAATTGGACAAGTCTTTATGCATAGTAAAGCCCATAACCTTTGGCTTTACCTATCACTTAACATCTCATCAAAAATGCGATTGCCATGGAGAGAAACTAGCATGTCCAAGCAAGACATTATTATAAACTTATTAGACTCTCCACTAATAATCTCCTATAATCCTCATGAGCACAATTCATTGATTCTGTGTTCTTCTTCCCACCAAATAGATTCTAATATATCATCACATTTGGACTCTAGTAAAAGTAGAAATGCCTACCACGTGCAAAAGATATGACATTGTGAAAATATTAATATGTTTTCTTTTGGAAAGAAAAAAAAGAGAAATCCAAAAAGGAAGAATCCTCAAAATTTGGGTGCAAATTTTGCCTTCATCACTAGTTGAATAATTGCATATATTATTTAATATATTTAGATTCCATTAATAATTAGTGGTAGGTAAAACCCTCAGCCATGGGCTTTATTGTGTGTGAAGATGTATAAGATTATTTTTTTCCCACGATACGAGGCAAATATTTGCACAATGCTTGGAGGTTAATCATCAAGTATCATGGGGAATTTTTAAAAAGGAAGGTGGGTTTTTCAAAAAATGAAACACCCACGAGAGTGAGCACTTTGATTTTTGAAACGCTTACCCATCCCTGACAAATGAAAAGTTATGATGAGGAACATGCCTTCCAACTACTCAAAAAAAATCTCGCAAGGTCTTTAGTCTTTACATACCCAATGAAACCCAAAAGTGGGAGTTTATAACTTTCTACTATTAACAAAAATTAAAAATACAACACTTTTAGTTGGAGTTTTTCAATGAAAACTTGCATATGCAATTATTAAAACATAATACATCATGTCTATAAACTTTTGACACAATTTGTTCATTTTTTTCGTGTTCTAACATTGACACATTTAACTTTCAAGAGTACAATTAAGTCATATAAAAACTTGCTTTTGTGAAAAACATTGTTGGAAATCATACTTCTAATCCGATTATAATTGGGCAAGGTGTTGATTTTATTTATTCATAAAATTGAGATAGTTTTTAATTAATAAAAAATGGTATAATGTTGTCAAATGGGATGTTTAAAACAAGTTTTAATGTGCATATATTTATTAAAAATATATGAAGCAATTTGATATTCATTATTGTTTTAACTTATGTTATTTTCAAGCCTAATTCAACTAATCATAATTTTTAGAAACTTTCAAAGTAAATGAGTTTTAAGTTGTAATACTTTTAAAAGTTTATGTAAATGCAAGTTTCGTTCCTTTTGTGTAGACTCTTGTGTGCAACTACCATTGTTGAATAAAAATGTCATTACAACATAATATCAATGATTGATCAATGTGCTTCACTAGCATTTAACCTTGAACACATTGTTAAAATGTTGTAAAAACATAGACATGGAGGGGGCTAGTTTGTGATGCATGTTTTTCATGTTCTTGGTTCTTCTTGGTCATTGTATTCTCGATTCTTTTGGCTATCATCATGTTTTTGGTTTCTTCCTTCTCATCATGCTTTTCGTGTTCCTCTTGGTCAAGATGGTCTTGGTTCCATTTGATTGATGTGATTTATTGTTCTTTTTTATTCTCATGGTTTCAATTTCCTCTTAGTCGTTGTGATCTTGGTGTTCTTCTTGTTCATCATGGTTTTTATTCCTCTTGAATTACCATATTTTAATTGTTGTTCTTTTTAATCACCGTGGTCTTGGTGTTCTTTTGGTTGCCATGGTCTTGTGTTATGTTTGAGGTTTTTATTTTTTGTTTGTTTTCAATGCATTTAATCATTAGAAAACAACAACCTTGGTACTCAACACCTTCATGCTTGTTGCCTAGCCTTTTGTTAAGACCATGTTGTGCATTTGAAACTTGTGCCCCTATACCTATGCAAATCTATTTGCAAACCTATTTGAAAATTTTGGTGAAATCTATCACGCACCTCCCTTATAGACGTTGAAATATAAATTGTAACAAATTGTGTTCTAACACATTTCTTAGTAGCTATTTGAGTTATTCAATCTACTATAGTCTTTTATTGTTTTTTTCAATTATTTGTCCCCCTTCTCCTTTTGCCTTCCTTCTTGAATTTCCTTTACAAGTGTTTTATCCATGGTTTTTTTTCATTAGGATATCCAGATTTTCACATTATGAGAAGTTGTGTTTGCGGAAACCACACTACCCTACAACTAGAGCTAAAAACCATTCAAGTATAATTTTGTTGTAATTATGTCCTGCAAAATGCAACTCCTATGCAATTACACATTATAAATATGGTGATTTAATAAATAAATTTCCACATCAAAAAATAAGCTAGTTGTTTAGTAGTTGCACCATAGTTCTAAATGTGTTTCATATATGGTAATTTATACACATCATATTTAAATATGTAATCAACTACATTTGACTTTTTGAAGAGTTCCATTGTAATTGTGACATGCAATTAAGTTAGGACTATTAAAAATGAACTACACATTGAACAATTTTTTTACAACTAGCATATAACTTTCATATGCGTGATTACATCATGTGTCTACATTCCCATCATCAATGAAGTACAAACTTTATAACTAGTTTTCCATTATGAAGTCTGTTTGTGCAATTAGTTGGCCACTATGTTGCCATTAAGTGGCCACTATTGTACTACTCGTTGCCCACTATTGTGCCACAAATAAAGTACTATCGATTCACTATCCATATAAAATGTGAATTTGTAGGCCTCAAATTGAATCTAAATGCTATATAAATTATATTGAAAATATTTATATTGGAGGTACATCATGGTATTCAAGCTTATTCACCTAAATTTTTTCTAGACTACATGATAAAATGCAGAATTGATAATAGCCAATTCTTTTGCGAATAACTTTTTGGCACCCATAACGATTGTATCTTATAGCATATTTAATACATAATATTTAGAAATAATTTATTGACATTAGATATTAATTTTTTGCTTAATTTATTTCACTACTGTGAACAAAAAACTATATTAAATAATTAGCCCTAAATGTAAATTTATCAATCTAATTCAAACAATTTGTGAAATTAAAAACAATGTGTATATTTTATTAAACATTCAATAAAGGTGTACATATGGATATGTCTTTATATACCTTGGTGTATTTTATTCAAATTCAAGTTTATTATTTAATATTTCATAATAATTTTTTTGATAATTTATTAATTATTAAAATTGTATAATTAATTAATTAATTAATAATTATCTAAATTCACTAAATAATTAGCTATTTCAGTTTGGTTTATTTTCAGATAATTTAGATAAGAATTTTTAAATTTTTTATTGAGTAATTATTGAATTTTATTTGAATTCAGATCATCAGTTATGAAAATAATTATTTTGATTATTTATTATTTGATTATTTATTTACATAATTAATTATCTGATATTTAATTCAAATAATTATGTCAAATGATTAATTATAAAATTCAGATTAATTAAAGCATGTGGAAAAATCTTTTTTACAATTATAATTCAATTGCAACCAAGGTGTAACTAAACTTTTTAACCCATATGCTTTCTTTTCAAGATTTCATTTCATAAATCATATAAAGAAGGCATCTTCTCTTGTATTCTCACATTAAAATAGATGTGCCATGTTGGGATGAGTTCAATAAAACTAAACCCTAAATGCAAAACACAAAAAAAAATTAAAATAATTATGTGGCTATTTTTTAGTTCACCTACCCTTTTACATTTCCATTTTTTTACCTACTTAAGTAGGTAGGTAAGTAGGTAGGTTGGTATATAGGAGGTACCAATTTACCTACCTATGACTATGTACCAACCTACCTAGGTACTTACATGTATATTTGTTTCCAAAATTCAATTAATATGCCACATGGCAACTTTTGATTGTGTCACATGTCATAATATAAGTTCACTTAAAATGAATAATCATAATGGACAATGGATATGAATATTTTCTTAAAAATCACCAAAAAATCCTCATAATGCCACGTGTTAAATTTTGATGAATGGATGAAAAATGATACTAGCATAACATTATGGTTGTAGTCATAGGGGAGTTGCATAGTAGTTGAAAAGCAATTGTTGTGATAGGATTGTAATTGATTTGCAATGAGTTGCATTAGAGTGTGATCGTATATACAATCAGTTGCATTTCTTGCAATTCATGTTACTTGTCCGATATCACTCATGGGTGTAAAAATATAGTGAGTTGCAAATGGTCATTGTAATTCAAAAATTGAGTTACAAACCTAGTTGTAAAACCACTTTTTTTCTTATAAAGATAATAGATTTCACAACATGTGATTGGGAATAATCACCTAATGGTTTTTTTCCTTTTGTTTGTTTTGCATGTAAATGAAGTAATGAAAATAAGTTATGTAAACACATGGATTTTTGGGTCAAATTTGGAAAAGGCTAAGTTTCTTGTAGCACCTTAAGACTATCCTCATGTAGGTTTACAACATTGATATCTTATGGTTGCTCTTTAATCACTATAGGACTTTTATATACATAATGATGTTGGTCTTGTTTCACATAATGGTAAGTAGATCCTAAATTCATATTTCTTGAACTATTTCAACTATATGCAAAAGTTCTATAATAGTAGATTCTTGAGACCCCTAATTTTGATTATGATAAGCTTCTTCATTTATTGTGTAATCATTTTCACTTTCTTGGTCATTGATGTTTGTTGCAGTGTATATTTTTGAAGGTCAAGTCTTATCGTCCATTGCTTCGGGGTTGAAATGCCATGTTCCTATAGCCTTAAATCTAGACTTTATGTATTTTTTGTGGGTGATTGTTTAAAAACTTGATTTATTGATCTAACTAAGGTTTTTTGTTTGGTTTTGTGATTGTTTCTAGACATAGTTACATCCTTGAGCTTTTTGAATGTTGTTTTAATGGTTTACAACAAGGTACGTCTAATAGTTATAGAACATGTGATGTGTGGGATGATAAGGCGATCATGTTTAACCAAAAAATTTGTGCATTACTATTACTTTTAAGGTAACATGTTTATCATGCCAATCCAAAACAAACAAGTGCATATTGGTGAAAGACATTCCACCTTGAATAAACTTCTTGAAGAAATATGGGAATTCCTTAAACAATAAGGAAGTCATCCAAGCTTTTTTTTGTATTGCCATGTAGGTCTTCGGTTTACAAAGTTTGATGTAATCATCTTGTAATCTCTTTGTTCTAAAGTTGTAAAACCTTGGTATAGCACCTCTTGTAGCATTTATCCCAAAATTTATAGTTAACAATTCCCAAGATTTAGGTAGGGATGGTGTTATAAATTGCATTTGATATTTTCCTAGCCAAAAATTCTTACTCCTACTTGTTTGTTAGTTTGAATGCCAATTTCATCTAAATTCCATACATGATTTGTAACATAATTATGTTGAGTATATAGTGATTATAGGTTAGTGTAGGAAAAATTGCATGAATTAGGTGTTAGTCCTCATGTTTTATAGAGTTTTAATTCTTTTTCTTGTTGAATGTTGACTTTTCAATGTTTACACTTGAATCGATATCATTAAGTGTTGTTGGGTATCCCATCTCAAAATGGTGTAACCCTTGTTTGTGTGAGCTTTGCAACTTTCATATTTAGTTGTTGTAAGCTTATGGATAATTCGCATTCTTGCATAGTTAAGGTCTACAAAATCATTGTAACATCTTTTTTTTGTAAGCATATCTATTGACCTCATTTTCATGGATCTTGTTTTGCCATTTAATTAAGAAGAAAATGAGTTCAAGGGAATGTCCCATGAGATGTTGGCCCTCCTTAAGGAATATGTTCCTTTTTCAACAACATCCATTGTTGCTTCTATTGCTTCATTTGCCCATATGCCTTTCCCATTTATTATTTATTGTGCAAATTCCATTCAACTATGGTGTTGATTTCCTATTATCTAATTCAAGAATAGTGAGCACATTTTCCTTGTTTATTAATTGCAAATCAATATGTTTGTTACCTTTGAAACACAATCAAGTTCATGATTTTTTGGTTTTTTTAATTCCCAGTCTCTAATAATTCAATGGTGTGCATTTTGGCCCAATTAATGATATGCCTTTCTATTTTTATATACACAACCCAAGAATCCAAAAAATGTAGTAAGTTTGAAAATATTGCTAATGCATGTTCAAAAAGTGTTATGATAATATTGATATGAGCATAAAAATTTATAAAATCTTCTCACATTAAATCAACATTTTTTGTTGATGTACAAACTGTAGGGAGAATTTTATACAAGTGATTGATATAACTTAGTTGATTCCTTGCTCTTTTGAATCTCCTTGATTTAATATTTTAAATTATAAATTGTTAAATCCAACAATAATCCAAATATTTATTGTATATTTGATCTATGATTTTTATCTTTATTTTTTGTGATGATCCCTTTTTTATGTGCTTTGCTTTCACTTTAAGATCTAGTGTTTGTAGATCTATTTTTTAAGCTTGTCCTAAAATTTTTAAAATATTCTACTTTTACGTTGAAACTTGTTTTTTTTGCATATATCCATGCTCACATCTCAAGGTAATCTAGGAGCATCACTTGGAGTTGTGAGCATGCAAGAACATTCACTCTCACATCTCAAGGTAGTCTAGAGCATGACTTGGAGGTGCAAGGATGAGGGAGTGCTGGGATGGGTCGAAGGAGTTGCGGGATGAGTCGAAGGAGTTGCGAGCATGAAGCAGTGCTGAGACGAGTCCAAGGAGTTGCAGGCATGAGGGAGTCCTGAGATGATTCCGAGTTCGACATCGCCCCTCCTTGGAACAGCAATAAAGGAAGGCTTCAATCCTAGGACTAAGACATTCAAAATAAGACTACGTCCCCACAAATCTTGCCCCTGCAAGTAGCCTACACCAAAATAGGCCATGAACACACTGGGGAATATAATTTCTTGTCGGTCAATGCATAATTGCAGCATTCACTCAATAGACCCAGTTTTTTCCCCCTTTTGGGGGAGGGGCCGGTGCGGGAGGGTGTTGGATTTTTTGGATATTTTTTGGTTCTCATGGAGTTCCCAATTGGTTCGTCAATATGTTCCAAATAGCATCTCACTTTTGTCCTATGTGGCTTGCCCCACTGTTGTGATCTTGGACCCTATACCTATTGCTGGGCCAATATTGAAACTTATTTTTCTATTTTTGGAGCGAGTATTTGTGTATTGGGGAGTCTCCACTTTCAGAATTTTTTTTTTGGGGGCTATGGGCAAATTAAAGAGACTCGGTGCAAAACTAAAAACCTGAGCTTGAAAGGCACCCCCACAACTAATTAATATGGATCACACTAACTAACATAACATAAAATGTATCATGTTTGGGGTCATTCAATTCAAAAAACATTGCATTAGTTTTCAACACAAAGCAAAAAAAACCCTTCTAAGTAAAGTTGAAGAAAAATTGATGGAGAAGTTGCATTTATTCCATAATTTTTTGACTTCACAAAAGAAACACACACACAACTAACACTGAAAAAACAAGTTTTTCTGAAGCTTTTTCTCAAAAAAAAAATTCCAAAAAATAGGAGAAATCCATTCAACCAAAATAAATAAATTACCCAAACAACTAGGGCATGGAGGCAATTTATGTAGCTTCTTTTTCTACACAGCGTTTATCACTTCCAGAGAAAGTAACAGTGAAAGTAAAGCACTCTGAGGCCTTCCCCTTCCAAAACTACCGTACCAACTTGCAAATAACTTTTCTTTGGAAAATTAGCAACTTGGAGCTTCTCACAAAATCTTGCAACGTCTCACAATTTTTATTTTGTTCTTGTCGAACAAAAGTTTGCAAATTTGTAAGTAAATAGCAGAAAACACACATAGACAAACACACACTCTCTCTCTTTCTCTCACAAAGGTTTACTAAGTTGTAAGTAGCAGAAAACACGTACAAACACCCATACTCTCTCTCTCTCTCTCTCTCTCTCTCTCTCTCTCATGGAGTGTTGAACTATGGAGTTCATACTCGACTTGTGTTTTTAGCTCGAGAGAGTGTGTGATAGATGGGCCCCATGTGTGTTGTGTATTTTGTGGTGAGTAGATTGCACAGGTGTGGTGGTTTGTTGTAGTGCAAAGTGGCAAGAGAGTTGAGGAGTGCATCATGCAAGTTCCCAGAAGACCATACCTCTTGTAAAGCTGCTGCTGCTATTGTTTGTGGGGTCTGTTTCTCTTTTTTCCCCCTCATGGGATGGCGTCCCTAGATGATTGCTGTGGGTCTGAATCCTCAGTTCTGAGGATTTCGGTTTTTGAGACGGGGAATTGGGGTGGTGGTGGTGATCCTTGGAGTCTATTAACGACGAAAGATAGACGCGGGTCTTTGTGATGCGCGGGTGGGTTGTATCGGTTTACACTCCTCTTTTTTGTTGTGTTTGCGAACCCCACCATCGATCTGCTGTTGAATGAATCAGGTACACATTTCTGGTGCAAGGCCTTTTGGTTTTTTTTTTTGGCTTCCTTCTTTTTTGGTGGGGTGTTCACGTTGTCCTCAGATGGGGGGCTTCTTTTTCTCCCTTCTGCCGTATTATGTAGGTGGCTGGGTTGGGGGAAAGATTGCAGTACTGTGGAAAAAGATAGCCAAGTTTTCCGTTTCTGAGAAATGGGTTTCATTACTCACAACTCTTATGTGTGGATTCAATGTCGATGCAGTGGTTTAGGGTTTTTATTCAAAGAAAACTAGTGGGTTCAAACTGTAGAGGGACAAATTTCTCGGAGGAATTCGAATGAGCTCGTGTTATCTGTTAGGGTTAAGAAGCAAATGGGTAGAATGAGCTTTTTATCGACATTGCCTCTGGCATACTGTGCAACTGTTTTGGAGATTTTTGTAGCTCTTGGGCCTTCTGAGTTTGAGTCAAATCCCCTTTGCTTGCCCTTGTGTCTCTGAGCTCCTGAAGCAATCTGTCACAAAATCATCACATCAAGCAGTTTACAATTTTAGTGAAGAACTTGAAGTATGAGTTCTCAAACATACAGTTCATCATCCCCTTCCTCCCCATTAGCAAACGCTTTGCACCCTTTTTTTCAATGCATTAGGTCATTGAGGTCCCACTGAATCAAACTGGAAGGAGGGGGTGGGAGTGGGAACATGTATTACTATGCTGCTTGCTTTCTTGCTTGCTGTGGGAATCTGGACTTCATGAGTGAGTATAGTCTCTTGCACTCTCTGCAACCCACATGCACTGAGACTGAGTTCATCTCTTGTTGCAGGGGTGATTGTTTTGGTTGCTTTCACTTCATTTGTGTATTAGAGGATTACACCCTCATCCTCATCATGGGTTGCTTTCATTCCAAAATGATAAAAGAGCCACAAGGCTATGAAGACCCCACAATTCTCGCTGGAGAAACAGCCTGTGAGTCCTCTTCTCAAAGTAAATGAGACAAGGCTCATCACAAATTCTCCCTGGTTGTCATAGATTCTAGCTCTCTCTCTCTCTCTCGCTCGCTCAGAAGAGAGCTTCACCATGCCACTCTGCATATTTAGGAGCCTGCCTTCTGAAACATGGCATTTAGATATTGTCAAGTACTGGATAGCCATGTCTAGCTTGTTATGCATAAAACCAGGAGAGTTTAGGTTAAAGCTGTTGAAGGTGTACTCAAGGATAAAGGGGATTTTTTCTATGGTCAGAAGCACAATATCAAGTTCCAAAGCATGTAGCACACTGTGTCATGGACACCTTTTGTGGTGACGTAAGTGTTTGAGGAGTAGGCTTGTTGCTATCTGGAAGGGTATATATATATATGGATGTAGGCAAATGTTTCTCTAACTGGCTTGAGGTGGGGTGATGGGGCAGTCAGTGTGAGCGAGGTTGAGGCCCTGTATGAGCTGTTCAAGAAGATCAGTAGTTCCATCTTTAATGATGGTCTCATCCACAAGGTTCTGTGTGCCCACTTTACCTGTCTACTATATATATTCTCTTCTCCCTCTCTTCCCACATCTCCACCCGGATGGTCTCCTGAACAAGGCTGCACTTGGGACATTGAGATTTGTGACTCTGGTTGATTGAATCAAGAAGGTTCAGTTTCAGAACTTTTGAACCTAGGCTTTTTTTTATTGTAACTACACCATAGGCTGTGTGAACAAAAGTAGTTGATCATGTTTAGTTGGAAGGTTTTGGAACCAGCAAATCTTCAGGAAAGACCAGAGTTCTTGGATTTGTTTCTTCAAATTCGCACAGGTCCATTGCAAAGATATAACTAAAACTGGTAGTTAGCATCAAATATGATTAGTTTGTACCTCTAAGCATAGACTGTCTCCTGGATTGCATTGGCAGAATTTGGGTGTTTAGGATTTGCACTTTTTTGTGTAGGCTGTTGTGAAGACCTTTAGTTAGATACATATTCTGAGAATAGAACAGTTTCTGGGACAATTCCCTTGTGGTTTTCTTTCTCCATTGTGAGACTTTCGTCAGCACTCTTAGATTGGTCTCTCTGTTGTGTTGTCTGCAGGAAGAATTTCAGTTGGCGCTGTTCAAAAGCAAAAGAGAGAACCTTTTTGCAGACCGGGTAAGCTAAGTCATTTCATATATTTTGGTTTAAATTGTGTCTGAGAAACACCACTGTCATGTTTATTGTATAATTCATCACAGCACAATAGAAGGCACCTCATAACACATAACTGATCAAGAACCACTCTGTCAGTGTCTCACTAAATGGGGATCAACATATTGGAGAAGTGTGTGGTTTGGTGGTGGACATTTGCTTCTTTGGTCATTTGTTTGTTTGTTTGTTTTTGCTTTGAGGTGGGCTGTCTTTTTACTTCTGCAGGTGTTTGATCTGTTTGATGTAAAGCAAAATGGCGTTATTGAATTTGGAGAATTTGTTCGCTCTCTCAGTGTCTTCCATCCTGATGCACCTCTGGATGACAAAATCAATTGTCAGCTTTTGTCTTTTCTCTCTCTGTGCCTTTGGGATCATTCTACAGTTAGCAGATATACATATACTTGGATGTGAAGTCAACTCCTCTTTACAATTTAAGATCAATATCTATGTGGAACTGGACAAAGATGTTACTTTTAAGAGAGTGGTGAAGTGCAATGGCATGTTCCCAAAGTCAGCTGCTGCAAGTATTCATTATATGTGATATGGGTTTAGACTTGTGAATAAACTTGTAAAGCAGGGTGTTGCTCATAATCATTGCTTGTGAGAATATGTACTACATAACATGTTGCAGAGATTCTTGATGGCAAATTCATTTAGACTTGAGAATAGGGTATGTTGACTGCTGTGTTTTGTGGTTGATGCAGTTGCATTCCAATTGTATGACTTGCGTAAGACAGGGTATATTGAGCGGGAAGAAGTACTTAAAATTCATCCTCTTCCTTGTGTCTGAGGTGTTGTGGGCTATGCTATATTGTTTTCTCTCTGTGCACAATTGCAACTTTATATTTGGATGTTGTCCAGGGTTTCATAACAGGAAGCAGAAGCCACCCAAATGATACATTCATGTGTGAAAATCTACTAACATGTTATAGGGATGGAGTGATGGGTATTTTAGGTAGGCATCAAAGAGACACTTGTCCAAAATCTGGTGATTTTGTATGTGCATGATGGTGATGGTGATGATGATGAAGAAAGAGAGTCTGGAACCACCATTGAATTTGATTGATTCTTGTGTAGTGAGACAAAACAACCTGAGTACAGAGTTGGTGGGGTGACAGGTTAAGCAGATGGTGATAGCACTGTTGTCAGAGTCAGACATGAATTTGTCAGATGATGTGATTGAAAGCATCCTGGACAAGGTGCATTTCTCTCCTACAGTATATCTGAATCTGACTAGTGTGGTTTATATGTACAGTACAGTAGATCCAGAACATCTGAATATTCAGTTCCTCACTATTCTCTTAAGTGTATTTTGTTGTTCTGAACTGGGAAGCTAGGTGATATGGTTGAGGCAATCAATCCTCATCTTTCCAAATGTTCAACACCCTAACCAAAGCATGTAAGAAGCTGAGGGTAAATAGTTTGTATTGTATTAGACAGTCAAACCATCCGTTGTGCATTTGGTGTCCTCTGGAAGCTATATTGTTGGTGTACAGTGTCAAGTTGTTTTCTATACAGATTAACAGTCATAATGAATTTGATTCAATGCAACCTATTTTCCATTGACTTGGCGTCTTCATTCTCTAAACAACAGCAAATGATTTACAGCACTCTTGGCCTTGTGGATTTGCCTTGGGAAGCAGACTTTTGAGGATGCTGACACAAAGCATGATGGGAGGATTGATAAGGAAGAGTGGCACAGCCTTGTGATTCGTAACCCATCACTCATGAAGAACATGACTCTTCCTTACCTCAAGTAATTGGTTTCTTCCATCTCTATGGTTCTGACCCTTGTGTGAACTGTGTCGGTCTCAATAGATATATGTATCTATTCATACATGTACCCTGTAGGACTCATCATGTCATTCTTGATTGTTTTTTTGCTTTTCCTTGCAGGGATATAACGACTACATTCCCCAGCTTTGTTTTTCATTCTGAAGTGGAGGATGTGACCTGATTGCAGCTGCCTCCAAGAGAAAATTTCCCTCAGTTTTTGTCTGCTTGTTTTACTTTGGACTTACAAGTTAACTGGTCCATGGGAGGTCATGCATGAGCTTGAGAACAAACCAGTGCACCTCCTGACCCCATTTTGTACATTAATGCCAGTCTTTCTCAGATGCTGGTTTGGGGTGAGTAGTGAGATACTACATTTCTCTGTCTGCGAGGATGTTTCTGGGTCATAGTTATTTCCTGCAAAGCTACAGTAGCATTATGAGTTCTTTCTAAGTCTTGGACATTGTGGGTGGGAGCCACTGCTACCCATGGTGTTTTGCTCCAAATCATTTTGAACAAGAACCCAGGTACATAAGGACCCAGGGCAACTCATAGCCTTTGTGTTTTGTGATTTTGGTTCCCAGTAGACGGTTGCTTAGATAATGCACCAGTAGTCTAGTGGATCTCCCTGCTACCAGTAGTTGAGGCAATAAGAGGTAGTAGCGGACTGGTTTCTCAAAGCACCAGCAATTTCTCCATAGTGGGTATGTGTCTCTAGAGGAAAATGTACGGGACTTCATTCAACTCGTGCAACAATTGAGGTTCATGTAGTTGGCTGATGGTGGGGCAGACTCACACCACTGTAAAACAGTCCCTGCAGCTTTTTTATTTTGGAATGGAGCTTTGTAAGCAGAACCTAGTAATTGGTTCATCTTTGCTTTTTGTTGTGCTGGGAGATGCATGCTGTACTGCACCAGTATCTTTGATGATACCAATGTTGGTGACTTTTCCAGTCCCAAACGAAATGGTCTTAATTATGTTGGGTATGGTTATACCATATACAGCCCTTTGTATCTACCTTTGTAGTTTTGTAGTGGCATGGTGTAAATTGGACATTCAACCTACCAGCTCAAAGGTGGTTGGACACGAGCTATCAAGCACAGATGGCTCACCTGCACTGTACTCATTGAATTGTCACTCATTTAACTCTTACAAGTGCAAGTGGGGCAAAACATGCATTGAAATCTCTTTGATGTCCCAATTCCACTCCCAGTAGACAAAAAAGGGAAGGAAACAAAGGTGTGAATGCTGCTGCAACTTTTTAACCTGTGGCATGGTGACAATTCCCAATCACAGGGGTTTGCAACCCAGAAAGAATTACATTGTAGAGGGAACTGAATTGGATAAGGTTCATGAGAGAAGGAATGCAATACACATAGCAAGTAACTCATTAAGAGCTTTGTATTCATAACAGATATGAAGAACACATACTAGAGGTGTTTTGATCTATCATGAACTTAAGCATTTTTGAGTTACTTCAATGAAGAGTAATTATCACAATGACGAGGAGTAGGGTACTAGGGTCAGCTTGGGGAAACCCTAAATCATTGCACAATTGCCCCAACCATAAGGTTTCCTTGGTGGTAGTGACATCACAATGTATTTAGACTTAGAAGAGGAAAGATGAGATGTTGCATTCCACTGGATAGATAAGCTACAACATTTTCTTTTCTTTTAAATGCTTGAGAAAATATATGGTCAAGGGAAGATTCAACAAGAGCCCGCTCATTTGAAGTCCAATTTCTGAAATTGCTCCCAAACTAACCACATTATGTTCAATTTATAATTAAAAAATGAAGAAAAATATAAAATTCACAAAATTCCAAATTAAAATCAGAACAAACCAAACCAGTTGGTGAGAACAATAATTTCTGGCGCTGGTAAAATTAAAATTTTAATCTAATTACAATGTGAAAAAATCCAAAGAATTTCCATAAAAAACATCCTTTCCAAAATTCTAGAGTGACCTCCCATCACAACTCCTGTTCAGCTTTCCGACCAATTTAAAATTCTAATAAACTTTTATCCTTGTAATTCAATTTCCAAGGCTCTACTAACCTTACTGTTCCTCCTCAATTTGCATTGATAGATGTAATTGTAAGGTCTACTAGAGCATTGGACCCAGACACAATTTGAGAATGCCTGAGAATGCCACCATCCCAATCCTATTCCACCACCACCTTAGTTTGCATTTCCCTGAGAGTCTGCTGTGTTGCAAAAGATGATGAATATAACATGACAGCTGGAGACTCTCATATAATACTGAATTACAACTATGAATGACTATAATGAAGTTCAATCTGTTGACATGATGATGATCTCAACTGCTGGTACAAATGGGATTGTCAATGATAGCTAGTGACATCATGATGATGATGTCAACTGCTGGTGCAAACTTGACAGTCACTGGTGGCTAGCAACACATTCGGTATGATTTTATGCTTTTGAGGAAGCATAGACATCCATCACCTCTCAAGAGCAGAAATTTCTGACTGTGTTCATTATGGTGGATCATATACCCAGCTGGTAGTACAGGGGTGCACCTACCCTATATTGAAGAAGAGTTGGAGCCTTTGAATAAGTGGAAGAGACGGTGTGCAGACAGGATGGCGGATAGGGTTACAAACACAAACACAATGTAGGACATTGCTACAGCTGCTGCAGCTTGTGAGTTCCAAGATTCTGTCACTGCACTTGCAGTTCCAGCTGCACTTGCTGCAATCAACAAGAAGGCGAACACCTGCAGTGTACACCAGATACCCACATTGTCAGATCATCTCCACCAGTATGACCCTGCAAAAATATTTCTTGCATCCAAGTTTAGTTATTACTCTTTTCCAACTCCACCCATAAAACTAAAACTGGGACTGCAAACAGGTGGGAGACTACTAATAACAACCCACCTCAACCAATCAAACTATCTAGCCAATCAACAGTAGGTACTGTTAGGCTCTGTGTGCCTTTTACCAGCCTCAGCATTCTGTGGAAAAATGCTTTTGCTGTGCCACATACTGAGCACCGGTGGAGCTGCTCTTACAACCACCACCCACAATCTTTAGTGGTAAGCTTGCCAGGGTAGCTGGGCCAATAGCTGGTACCGTCACACTGTTCTCTGACTCTCCCCTGAGCTAGGTGGCTGCAACCTCTGATATATCTCTTTCAAGATTTCAGCATTCCAAACTGTGTATAGTGCAATGTGTTCGTTATAACAGAACAGCTTCTGGAATATTCTTTTTGCAATTTTGATCATCACCTGATACTAGTGTGAGGATAACAGACTGATCTCACCGCATCAAAAGTGAAGCTGCCGATTGCCAGAACTAACAGCAGTTGTGGATAAGTATTTCCAAGAGCCAGGACCACGACTGTATGGATGAGTTGAATAAGTGCGTAGACGAACACGATCACATTCATGGCCACCACAAACCTGAACTCAGCACGAGTTAGCAATGACAGTGCAGTTACTAATGGTCAGCGCAGGAGAACACAGTAGCTGGGAGATCAGTACACTGAACTAAATCATCAGCGAAGTTCCTGCATTTGGACCTCTGATCAAAACTCTGAATTATTAGGGCCAGAAATATAGCACTTATTGGGGACGACTAAGTTGTCCATCGAGACCAGCTACTTTACCCGTAGATCAGCTCTCGGACTAAATGAGATGCGAAGCTGTTACTTTGCAATATTGCCCACTCTTATATGGAGATAGCCTGCACCGATCACCATTGATGCCGACCTTACGAGCGGGAAACACAGAAGCTTACTAGAGGTTTCATACAGAACATTCAAATAGACAGATGCGAGCTCGGGTGATCTGCAGATCGAGGAGCATTATTATTCTGAGTGTAGAATAACCTATACTCACTGGTAGCCTGGAAGGTTGTCCCCGAACGTAACCGACGCCATGACACTAAACGCGATGAGAGCGAAGAGTACAGTCGGAGCCCTCAGCGAGATGGTGACTGCGGCTGCAACTCTCGCCCTTTTGGTGATTGTCACCGTCGACGAAGGTAGACTGGTAGACACCGGAGCCGGCTGGGCCGGGATCGGGTAAGGCTGCTGCGACTCGGAATACTCTCCCGTGCTCCATGCCCCGGTGGTTTCCGCCATTTTTCAAAGAAAAGCGTGTTTGCTTCCTCCTACAGCTACTACGATCGTGAGCTCTCCCGGCCAGCCTCTTCCTCACCTGCTGCTTCTCTGAGAAATATTTTTGTAGGGTCACATACTGAGCGCCACTGCAGTTGCTCTAAATCTCAGCGTCGTTGGTCCTCACGCCATATCTTGTTCCACTTCTCGCCATTCTTGGACACATGACAACTTCGTTCATATCAAAAGAGGAGCCGATGATGCCGTAAAGACCACATTACTACTAGAGTACTGGTCAGTACTGGTCAGTACTGGTCACATTGTCGTGTCTGGTAGCTCTGCCCTTTAGGGTAGAGAGTGGGGACGTTATGATGCACGCAGAAACGGGCCCAAAGTCCCTAGAATATTTATTACCCTTGTGGATGTCATTTGAAGGGAAAAGCCACTATGCAATGAGTAGCTTGTTTTTATGAGGTCTTCATCCCAGCTTCATACGAACAAGCTGAATTAAACAACAACAATTATACAAAACAATTCATAGCTGATCCACCCCAAATTTTTTCTACCCAGGTCCCAAACCCTAGTGGGACCAAAATGAAACCTACTTCGTTTCCTAGTGTCTTCCTTCCAAGCAAAGCCAATCAGGGAGACTGATGTTGATTCTCATCAACCCCCCTTACGACATCAGCATTTTTTTCATTGGTGTAAAAACCTAGCTGTTTTTAAAAGTGTATTGGGATGCCATATTACAGGACGAATTTTTTTGTTAGTTTCCTATGTGGCCGTTACAATCTTTGTAAAGCTTGCCGACCTCTCTGGGGTAGGCAGGCTGGTGTCTGAACACTTAAGGTAGGGTTTGCTTGCCATTCTTGCAAAGCATAGATGGAGCCCTCCTCTTCATGCATCTGTCGCACTAAAAATTTACAAAATGAACTAGAGGCGAGAAAGTTATGGCCCCTCGAAGTAAGGGGGGTCAATTTTACAAAAAAATTCTCAATTGAGCAGCTCATAGCCTATTTTTGAAACCCTCAAAAAATTCTTAAATATTGTTTTGTTACCTTTAGAGTTACAAGATGACTTGTAGAGCTTAAGATGGCAAATTCAGAGCAGTTTAAATCACTCAATTTGAAAAAAATAAATTGAGAGAGTTATGCACTGATGAAGTTGGAGGGGTCAAAATGAAAAAAAATGTGTTTTGCAATTTGACAAAAACCTTATTTTCTTTACTGCTCCTTTTTGGCGCTCATTTGGCTTTGGATTTCAAAGATGATTTGTAAAGCTTGAGAAGGTGCTCTTATAACGTTTTAAATCATTCAAAATGGAGAAGAATTGAGAAAGATCCGCCAAAGTGTTGGATGATAAGCTAATGTTCGATGATAGGCGTATCCACCTTATGGGCTATACAAAATCGTAAAGTTCACTTTGCAGGCTTCTCACAGACATGATGCTGCCACAGGTCATAGTGAACTGGCACCCATCAGCGCACCATCCACTGGATGCCCGTTATTACTCAGTTGTGGATGAAACTCAGCTGAGCTAATATTTGGTTTCACGTTGGTAACCAATGATGTAAGAAATAGGTATCATATATAGATAAATAGGTAGGAAAATAGGTAACTACTAAGTAAGTAGATGGTTTATACATAGGTAAGGACTGTTTTTACTACCTACCTACTAACAGCTGAGATAGGTAAATAATAATAAAAAGCAACTGTGCTAACCACTTTGGTTAGATAGGGAACTGGAACCCAACAGAAAACTGTTTCCTGACCACTTAGCATCCATCCTTCATAGGGCGCTGGTGGGTGCTGGTTCACTGTGGCCACTAGAAAAGAAAAGCAACTGAGCTAACCTTCATGATTAGCTAGTGAACTGGAACCCAACAGAAAACTGTTTTCTGACCACTTATCATTCATCCTTCATGGTGCACTGGTGGGTGCTGGTTCATTTTGGCCGGGCTTGCACTCAGCTCTGCCTTGTGTTGGCTCTTATTCTTGTCAAACTTGTGGCAAAGGTTTCACCTCTGTTGAGAAATTTGGCCGGAAGTGGAAAAAAATTAAGAAAGAAGTGATTTTGAAGGGTTTCAATAGCCAGAAGTAAGAAAAAATTAGTAAAAATCGTCATATTTCTATATTTTCTTTGGAGTTTGTAGCCATAAATGTAAAAGGTTGATTGAAAAATTCCCACTTCATATCTCGTTTATAGCCAGATTGGGCTAAATCTTCCTTCAGACAATTGTCATTTTTCTGCACTTTCCTATGGAGGATTGGCACTTAGGCTACATAAAAGAATTCCCAAAAAAACACTGCCTTGTGTGCGTTCAAACAAATTCGTCAGGCGATCATTTTACCGCCCTTGCACACTACTGAACAACTGCAGGCTTTAAATGTACTGGCACATGGCTTCCCACGTGAGAACTGCACACGGCTTGTGTGTTAGGACAAAGCGTTTGTCGCTTATTACACCAAGTATGAATGGGTTTTCTGTCCTTGGCCGATTTTCTTTTAAAAAACAGAAATTTTGTTTTTGGCGTTTCTGTTCGCCAAAGTTTGATTTTTTAAAAAAAATCGCCAGATTCTAATCAGGTTTTATCATCCGGGTAGGTAGCCAACAATAGAGAAGGATGATTAAAATTGATTGCAAAATTTGTACTTTCATTTTTCATGGTCAAATTGTTTTAAATCATCCATGGATCATAACATTGGTGCTGAGAGTTATTTTTGAACAAATGTTATCATTTTTTTACCCAAAACAAGGGATTTTTAAATTTTTTTTAATGTTTGATCATGGATGTGAGATGTATTATTCATTCAAATAAAATATTCTTGAATATTAAAAAAATTTGATGTTAGGGTTAGACTTGTTAGAAACCATCACTCACAAATGCTAACAAATTTAAGAATATCTCAAGACATGGTATTTTAAGTGTTTGGTTAAAGGTGTGAAATATGATGTATTATAAATTTTCTAATTCAAAATGTCATTTACGTTGTTTAGGGATAGAAGGTGATCTATTATGCTCAAAAGGGTACAACATTACCATAAAGGTCTTACACCTTAACTAACTTGTAAAATTAGTCTATGAGGTGCAAGTAACATTTATGTTATTTCTAAGAATTCAAACAAAGAATCAAACACATTATATGCTTGGGATTTTGCGATGCAAAATTTATGATGAATATAAAGAGCACCAAAAAGATCTTAACATTTACTTGCAAAATTTCTCATCAAAATAGGAGCATCATAATCTCAGCAAGCCAAATAGAGTCACACAAGTCTTGCTTTAATCATTCATTCCTCTCAACTAGAAAGAAGCATGTAAACCTTACCAAGAGGAGCTCTAGAATTTCTTAGAGATTTTACTACATAGTGTAAGAAGGTTGAAAGCAACAATAGTAGAAGGGACTAGTGTTGATGTGAAAATAAAGTCACAAAGTGATGAGTGCAAAATATGATAGAATAATCTAGAAAGGAAAAACAAGAAAGTTCATCCGAAGAGTTAAATAGAAAAATTAAGATCATATTAATTGGTAACAAATTTGACATTAATGTGTACCTATGTATGCATCACAGCTATTCACCAACACCATACAAATTCAAAAAAACCTTATAGGAGGTCTTATGGTTGGCATATGGAAATGTAGAAAAGTTTTAAAAATGATGCTGAAATGTAAAAAGGCCTTACACCAACTTCAAACAAATACATAACAAACTTCAAAGATTTTATCTGCTTATTATTCATTTTAAGTTTGTGACTAATTTACTTCAAATGTGTACCTACATACAACACATATTTCAACCACCTTCTACTAAATACACCACAATTTCAAAACTTACATAAGTCTTCCTTCAAAAGCATCATTTAACATTTTATAAAGATAACATGTTTAGAATTAATTGATTCACAAAAGGTTTGAAAAACCCATAATTCAAGGTTTAGGAAGGCTTAATGTTTTAAATCTTTAGTTATGGTGCTAAATCTTTAGATGGAGACTTATTAACTATTTTTTAACATTTTAGTGAACTAAGTTCAAGGTCTTGCGTGTTTTCATCTTGGTAGGATGGGGTGTAAAAGTTTTCACTTAATTCTTCTTCGTCATCTTCATACAATTCTTTTCAAACAAATTTTTCATCATCTAGATTCTTTTTTTTAGCAATTTCAAGCACATGGTGAAATAATCTATTTGATCATTCCAATGCTAAAGTTCCATAAGTTTGTTTATTTCAACAATCAACTTTGGTTTTGGTGTTGTTTTTTGGGTGCAACTATTTGAGCAATGTGTTGTTTCAATTTTTACAACATTTGTTTTGTAACCAACCCAAAACAAATGATATTATCCTTGCAAACGTTAAGAACTATCCAAGCTACAATTATTGTAACAAATCAACATGAATCGCATTAGTTCATATACAACAAAAAGATTGTGGGGAAGACACAAAAAACAATGGAAAAATAGCACATGGAAAAGTAAATCAATAATAACTAAATCCAAAATTGAAAGGACACTTAAATGCTATGTATATTCATTGATTACATGGATGTTGGCATTTTAGGTTGAAGTAGATAATACCTACTTCAACACTGACATTAACAACCTTGGCTTTGTGCTTTAATATATTATCAAATTAATGAATTAGAAGCTTTTCCTTGCTTTCTATTTTAAAGCAAATCACACCACATATTTGGTGCACATCACCTTTGATGTTTACTATAGATTTGGCCAAAAGCTAATGTACAAACCATTTATTTTGGAAATGTTTTGATTTTTCATGATTATGTTTTCTTCTCACAACTAAGGTCGGATTTATAGAATTTTTTACTATATCAACATTAATAGTTTGGGAAGCACCCCATTTAGGATTGATCACAATTTAGTTTTGATATCAGTAACATGGAAGATCAGCTTAAACTTAAACGTTTTCATAAATGAAAGAGAAAACATCATATTATGCATTATGTAGTTTCTTCCCAAACCCAAAAACAAAAACCTAACAACAAGAACTTAAACATGCATGATGCATAATGCATGTACACAAGGAAATATAAAGACAACAAGAATGTAGTGTGCATACCTTTAAGGGAAAGAAAGACAAACTTTTAACCTCCTTATTTTGAATTTTGATTGTCAATATGTGCATGGCCACCTCCCAATTTGTAGCCTTAGACCATTGATGATCACCGCTAGCATAAGCTCTTGGAATCAATGTAGCCCCCAAATTTTTCTACAAGGAATTATTCACCATCAAAGTGCCATGGTACCACCCATTGGCTGAAGGTTCAACTTCAATCTTGATTTTCAAAGGTTCAAACATAGTTCCAATTTCCAATTTCCAAATCATAAGACACAAGCAATAAACTCCTCGACACATTACAAACTTTTACAATTATACAAGTACATACCAATGTCCATAATGACAAGGCTACAAAGCTCTTAAACCCCCTACACAAAATGACTACAAAATGAAATGAAGTTGTTACCAGTGCAATAACTTGATGTGAGTAAAAGCAAGGATGGTAAAAACTCCTAGATGAGGAGAGTTGGAATGGTGATGGTGACATGAAGGGTGGTGCCACTACGTTGTTGATGAAAATCCTAAATCTTAAGGAATTAAAAAAAATAAAAATTCCAAGTAGCAAGGTCTAATCCTAGGTAGTTTTTTGACAAATTTTAACCATAAAAACAAATGTTGAAGTAGGGAAATCAAGTACATTTTTTTATAACAAGTGCATATGTATTGAGCTAGAACCTTGTCTATAAATATCAATTACACATTAAAATTATAATCTTTATTTTGGGCTTCATTCCAGTCTTCACTATATTAATTGATCCCCCCTTTTGAGCTATTCATAGAGTCCATCAAAATGAGGATCATTTTCAAAACTAAGGATGAACTTCCAAAAATGACCATCAATGTTTTTTAAAAACTAAATTATAGTCTAATTAGGTTATGGCCACATAAATTAGGAGACAACTAGGTAGGGATTAATTAGGTTAAGGCTTACCTAACTCCCCACTAACCTAGGGGGTACCCACCTACCTACATAGGATAGGGACAATGAAAAGCCTACATGGGGAGCTACATAAAGCCTATTTAAGGGGCTTACTTAAGGATTATCTAAAGGTTATTTAATATCTATCAAAGGGTCTCCTTAGATGTTACTCAAAAAGTTACATAAGGCCTATCTAAAGGGTTATAAAAATATTTCCTATATTAAAAGATACCCATGTATAATTTAAATAACCTAAGGGTTATTTAAAAAATACTTAAAAATCACCTAAGGGCCTACCTAGATTATGGGTATTTGAAATGGAGGCTATCAAAAGCTTACATAAGGAATTACACAAGAGTTATTTTGGGTGTTACATAGGAACTACCTAAGTTATGGGATACTTAAGGGCTATTTGATTGTAAATTCACTCAAAATAAATAAGAAAAATAAATTTAGACCACCAAAAAATTCTTGAAAAGTTTTATAAAATAAAAAATAGTTTAAAATAGAAATAAAGATATCTATTTCATTTCTAAGTAAGATTAAAATATTCATCAATTGTCAAAATTACAATATTTACAAACAAGTTGGAGTCGACAATCAAATTTATTTCATTTATAAATTATCTGACAAAATGATGCCCTTCAAACAAACAAATGCAATAAGTACTCATGAATGGTTTTTTCATGAAATTTGTGATGTAGCCAAAGTGACCATCACACATAGGAATATTTAGTCAGATATGGTTAAATCATTTATGAAAGTGCAAGATTTAATCATCTCTATATGTTTTTACCTACATATTGGAATTTGGAACAATATATAGAAGATATTTATACTATCTAATCAATTTACATTATTTTAATTATCTGTTTTCTCACTTTTAACCAAAACTAGTTGTGTTTGTCCTTGGCATACATGCTTGGTAAAACCTAAAATCGTGCATGCATGTCTACTATCTTAGAGCAATAATAAATTTTATAAACGTAAAAAGCATCAACAATACAAAAATAATAATAAATTAAAAATTTATTTCATTATGATTTTTTAAATATTGAATCTTCATCAAAGCTTTATTAAAGTTTTAACAATAACATCAAATTAATTAAAGACATTTATATCTCCAAAACGAGTTTTATATTAAAATTTTAATTTATTTTAAAATTGACATGTTTTATTTTAACCAATTCTTGCATAATCTTTCAAATCAATTTTTTAAGAATCTTATTTTAATAAAATTAAAAGGAATTGAAGCTAATTATTTGTATGTTTATCAAACAAATTTCATTTAAATAATTAGTCATATGAGTTATTTTTTACATTTCACAGTGATATGAAACCTCATGATCCAAAAAGACAAACGATAACTCAAAAAAAAGAAAGAAAGATATAATGGCATGATTAAATCAGTTACACAACATTCATATTTTGAGAAGAAACCCAACAAGTATATGGGTAGACTTCAAAACAACCCATCAGTTGGCTGGGTGCACCCAAAATCTACACATGCATGTCCATTAGCTTGAGGCAATAAAAATTGAAAAAAAAAAAAACCTAGATGCAAGGGCTAATGCAATTAAGCTTCTGGTTCCAGTCCGGGTTACCTGGAACCGGATCTAATTTTCAAAACCTGAAATAAAATTGAAACCCAAATTTTTTTTGGTGGAAGTACGGAACTGGGACAAGAATTATTATTTTTCTTATGAACCAAAACTGGAACGATTCTAAGAGCGGGAACCACAGAACCAGCAGTGAACACCTACCTGATGTTGGAGATAATCATGGGCTGCCTTTGTGGCTACGGCACTAGAGTACAGGGAATGAACTTGAACTGTTTGCTTAGGTACGTCAGAGGGGGAGGAAACCTGCATTTGTAGGGTTTCAAGGCAACACTCCCTGGAAATCGACAAATCTAGGCATTTGAAAAAACAAGGGGGTGTGTCACACTGTGGCCTTGCCATTTACATTAGGGTAGAAATGCCCATCACCGAACATAAGCCGGTAATTGATCGTGTGAACTGTTCAGGCTTAGGCCGGTCAAGACACTGGGAATACACAGGTTTTGGTGCAGATTTCATTCTATCACCAAACACACAATGAAAAAAAAAACTAATGATTGGTGGTTTTTGCTCCGCCCACACAGTCAACAAAATTTGTGTTTGGCGTTTGTGATTGGCACAGTCAGCAATTTATACTCTTTGCATCGCACTTATATTAAAGAAAATTTGTGTTTGGCGTTTGTGATTGGCACAGTCAGCAATTTATACTCTTTGCACCGCACTTATATTAAAGACGTGGGTGGTGATTGTAGACCAACATTGCACTTATACAAATGAGCTATGCACTCATATGTGAGTGGCAAACCACTCATAAAAAAAATCATTCAACTCATCAAACAGAAGTGTTTGGTAATGGGGGTTTAAGGGTGCATTTAAAAAAATAAAATTGTCCCATTGGTGGAACCAAGTAATTGGTCTAGGGTGTACAACAGCCCAACAAAAAAGGTTATTTCAGCCCACTTTACAAGGAACAATTGTTTGCTGGTGGGTCACATAAAAAAAACGAGTGTGAACCCCGTGCCTAATGCACAGGTGTGTGCCACCTAGGATGCCACCTAGGTGCTTAAGTTACCCACTTACCTTGGGGTTAGACCCCTCTGTGGAGTCCAGCAAAATCTGGCATGG
>Ga0116231_10000867_pt1 | contig 57959 bp, 32 predicted proteins | sample S1TSphgellanicum_2_FD_89695 | JGI IMG/M metagenome (GOLD analysis project Ga0116231, IMG submission 89695) | Host-associated microbial communities from peat moss isolated from Minnesota, USA - S1T2_Fd - Sphagnum magellanicum MG | ecosystem: Host-associated > Plants > Peat moss > Unclassified...
AAAAATGAGGTTTTGGAAGGAAAAATCAGTTGAGGACACAGAAAATTCCAAATAAATTCCAAAAAATGAGGTTTTGGAAGGAAAAATCAGTTGAGGACACAGTAACACTCGGGCCAACGGCACGGGCCACACTATAGTACATATGTTCCACTGAAAAATGTTGATCCCTAAAAATTTTGTCATAAAATGCGTACTTAAACGGGTGCGTACTTAAGTGGGAGGCTACTGTAGGGTAATGCCCTAGGGCTCGGGCATTCCTGAAATAACGACCCCTGCTTTCAGAAGCAGAGGGCCTGTTATTTCAGGAATGTCCTTGCCTGAAGATGTTACCTGGTATGAAACTCTGACAGGTTTTTTTACTTAATTTTTTTACTCTGATATCTGGTGGGTACCAGGTAGGTACCAGGTGGGTATCATGATAAGGAAATAAAAAAGTTATGTGAGCATTTCGTTTTTTCAGAATGCCCTCTTAATGTGGATTCCGGTGGATAATGCACCCTCCACTAACACCGCGGCAAATAGTGGAGGGTTTCACAGATGTTAACTGGCTAGTGGATGCATGTAGTTGGTTAATAATATGCAGGTCTAGACTAGTAGGTTGTTAGCAGGTAGGTAGCAAAAGCAGAAACTGATCTAATCACCATATTAGTTAACTAGGGGAACCAGAACCCAATGGAAAAAGTGTTTTCCTGTCCACCCACCATCCATCCATTCATCCCCTCGGATGCGTGTTGGTTCATTCTGTCAGCAATGGGCATACATATACATGGAAGCAGTCCTGGAGAAAGATTCTGGACTCGGAACTTAAAAAAGCAGTCTTGCAGTTGCGGTATATTATTATATAAAGGTTTGGGCATTAGAATGAGCACATGGAGGTCCCAAATATTTCAACTAGTTTCCTCTGGTTATATTGGCAACTGGGCCCCAATTTGTCATCTGTCAAATTCACAAAAGCTGCCTCCCTATGTAACAGCTCTGAAACAGAGTTGATTTCAGTGTCCTAAATAAGGTGAGATTTTGACTTGGGGAGAATATTAACTAATTTCCTCGACAAGTAGGCTCTGCTGGTTCTCACCATCTTTTCAAAATGTCTTCGCAGTTCAGACATGGGGGCATTGCATTGCTTTGCTTTGCTTTGCTTCTGGTCTGATGTTTGTCTGAGTGACCAGAAAGATTCCTGTCAGTTTTGCAACTCCAATTTTGCTCCCCAGTTCTGGGAACAAAGAGTAGAACTCAAGTACTTAATTTAGGTAACGTTTGGTGATTGAAAATTTGGTATCCAATACTAGTAAAATGGCCATTTTGTGAGAAAAGCCAGATGAGGTAGAATTACGCTCTTCATTAATGATGTTGATGATGCACAAAGAAGAATATGAATGTGGCAATTGTGCAAATCCAATATTCTAATGTATACTTATGGAAATAGAATAATACGCTATGGCACACAATTATGTGTGTACAATGAGTGTTCTTTACACATGACATGTGCACACTCAAATGGTATACTTTGTATATAATCAAATCATGTATACAACAACTTATACAACATACAACATCATCTACAGTGAATTGCACTTTGCTTTACATGGGTACACTGTATCTTTCTTGGTCCACTTGCATAGGTGTTCCCATTTTACCACCTTCACCACTCATACATAAAATTCAAGGTAAATTGTATATGGAACATCATTTATATGGTACAGGATGTGGTGTACTTTTTAGAGTCAGGACAGTACAATTATAGTGTACTTTCGCAATATCCATACATTCAGTTTTGTACCATATACAACACACACTTCTACTAAATGCAGGTGCAATTCACTAGTTCTGGTTCACTAAACCAGTGAATTCATTGCGTCTTAGCTGGGTCTTGTTCACTATGACCAATGAATTCACTCAAAATTCAGGGAAATCACTTGGCGTATAAAGACACCTTTTGTTATAATGTACAACAAGACAATTTTTTTTACTAAGTTAGTTGAAGACACATAAAAACTGAAAGGTATATAACTTTAGGAACACAGACTTAAAAACTGTATATTCACAGTATGCATTGTGTACTTGAGTACAGTGTATATCATTCATGTGTACACTTTAAAATAAGTTTGTGATATTCTAACATACCACACACATAAGGTAACTTGCTAACCAAACTATCAGGGTTCATAAGGAACTTTTGGAACACAAACATGAGATAGGTAGACAATTCTAATTGTGTACTTGCAAGAATCACAAACCCATGACCTTTCAATATTTTGTTGGTGTCCAACACCACCAATGCCTAAAATTTCTGCCAGGGTTTACTGTAGTACCACGACAAGTTCAACATTTCAGTGTGGAATAATTCCAAAATATTCTAAAACATTGTCTATTTTCCTTCACAAAATAGAGAAACAATTTATTATTTGGAAAGAGTCTTTTTGAAGATTTCAACATTTTGTGAAAATAAATATTTTGTGTGGAGGCTGCCAAGCTACTACAGTATGTTATTGGGTTTAGGTTGGATAAGAAGTTGCTATGGGCTTTACCAGAATCACGTGCATTTAGTAATAGAGGGGGGTAGTTAGTGTCTGGCACAAAACTTTTGCCTTGCAGAGGTACATGTGGTCTTCAAGAGAACAACTGGCGCATGAATACCGGTCTACATACTCCTACAGAGGTAACTCTGGCTATGACTTAATTTTTTTCTCCTGGTTCAGAGTTTAGACACAACACTCTTCTTCCAAGTAACAGATTTGGCAGGTTTGCAGGAATAAAATTTGTGCTCACATTGTCCCGCAAGTTGTCCCTGCAAGTTCTACAGATTTGTGCTATAGACAGCTGCAAAACTTTGTGTGTTGTTCCCCAGGGGCCAATGGACTCAACGTCTCTTCTTCAGAAACTTTGGGATTTTTCTGTGGGGTGAAAACTTTGGGAAATTCTCAAAATAAGAAGCCCAAGTAATCAAGTACCACCTCACATTGTGGGATCTGCCCCACCCTATATATTAGGCTTTACTGATCTTAAAGCATAAGGTGAATGTTATGATGAATCTAAACATACATCTAGATCACAAGGCAATGGAGGGGAGGGTTCTTACACTTTCTCTTTAACAGTATGAGGGATTTATAGATATAAGTAATCATAACATTTCTCTCACTCTTAAAGAGTAGGCATAAGTTGCCTCTTGTTCTCTACTGATGACATTCACATACTGTAGTTCCTAGCTTGGTTCAGCAACAAGGTGCCTAATAATTAATTTTTTTGATCGTTTACAAATTTGACTGCAACAATAATAATATTTTACAATTACACACTATATTAAATATTAAGGTAATTTGCTTGAGAGTTTCTTTCAGAATTTGGACATGGCAGGCAAATGTTTTTTCAGAATTTTTGACAATTTTAAAAAGAATTAATTAGTGCCTAACCAGGCTAGGTACTATACAGTGTATAAGGTGCCCTTCAAATACACTTAGGAAAATTTCTCCAAGTGCTTTACAAAACCTTTTCAAAACTTTTGAATTTTTTTTTCCCCAATCAAGCTCAGATCAGTAGACCTCCTAAGAACCCGCAAGCCAAGCAGGTACTTAGTAAGCAGGTAGTTAGAAAAAAAAAAGCAGCTGAGTTAGTTAACCATCATGGTTAGCTAGCAAACAGGAGCCCCACAGAAAACTGTTTTCTGACCACTTATCATCCAACCTTCATCTTGCGCTGGTGGGTGCTGGTTCACTGAACTGGCCAAGAAATACGTAGAGGAGTTCGTTCACACATGGGTTCACTCGGTGGATCTCATCACTAGAAGCAGCTATAATCCTTGGCAAGGATTTCTCCATTGTATGATTAAGATGAGCTAGCTAGTTAGTGAAGCATCGATCCACACACGACATTATGAACATCAGATATAGTGCACTTTTTATTAGCAAGGGTTGGAATTCTTAGAATCTATACGCCCTCCAACAAATGGTGTCCCTCTACGCCAAGTGAACTAGACCTAATGAAGAAACAACAAAAGGTGTCTCTCTACGCCAAGTGGACTAGACCTAATAAAGAAGCAGTAGTGAATCTATTGGCCTAGTGAACTAGGACTAATGGACTGCACTCACATTTTGTAGCTTACGGATCAGTCTTAGACATGAATTGATCCTTCTAGTCTTGGAAAAGTTGCGGACAATTCCATTATATATATACGGTCCATGATAACACTTAACAAGTTAGATCATGTACTCATGTTTTTTTGAGTAGTTGTATGATTGATTTTGAGTCAATAGATATAAGAGAAGACTTGTATAAAGTACTATCTGGGGTTGAATATTATCAATCCTGAAATCATCATCACGGCACTTGAAGTGCTAGCTAGGAGCTTTTTCTACTGCAGCCAGAATCATACAGAAATTGTATATGGGTAAATCCGAAAGATATTGGAGCTGGCTGGCCGCTGCTCAAGAGAGTAATTAAAGAGGAGGAGAGTATTGAGGAAATAGCGACATTTGATTAAGAATAATTTAAGCGTGGCTGGGGGCAGCAGCATATTAGAGGTGGACAGCATCCAGAGAAAGGCGAGGAATAGTACTTAAGGAAGTCTAAGTCCTCGCGGCCATGACCTGGCCACTGCTGCAGGATCAGAAGTAATTGTGTCGGGCGGTGAGATCGTTCCTCGCAGACAAATTAGTCAGACAACAAGCTCTGTTTATCTAGCTAGCAGCAGTTCCTATAACCAAAGACATTAGCGCCCCGGAGTAATATGCTGCTGATGATCAGAAATTAGCACCTGGTGTGAAGCTAGCTAGCTGCTGCCCACCGGAAGGAGATGGACAAGTGTCCAGAGTTTAATGGAAGAAGCTCGCGTCGTCGTCGTCACCTTCTGGCAGCTGATCAGAAGTAGAAATGTCAGACAGTAATTCATCAAGCCGACCCAGACAAATGAATCAGAACACAGCAAAGAAGACTAACTCTAGAGCACTCATAGGAATCAAAGTCTAGACATAACGACCCGGACATCGGCGGAAGCTGGTAGCTGGTGAATCCACCCATCGGTTGACGACGTCGGCAGCTTCTTCCCACTTGCTTCTACCAAGTTGAGACTCTGCTCTGTTCGTTGCCTCTTTCTGTCTCATTGTCCCTGTTTGTAGTGATGGTGTGGACCCTAGTGCTGATCAAATGAGCTGCCCAGGTCTACGGTGAGTACTCCGCGTTCTTGGCCCCAGCTTAGCTGCTTCCTTGGCTTGGCCCACATGTCTGCTGCAACAGAACTAGCTCCTTTTAAATTACAGTCCTGGCCGCGCGTCATTCTACGTCCTCAAGCCACTTTCTTCCCAGCTGCAAAGTACTTGTAACTGCTCTCTGACTAGTGAGCTGTTGTACGAGCGAGAGCACGCACTTAAACGTGTCTCCTCCAGCCTTCTCGTTCCTGTTGCTAGCTGCAACTACAATATGTTTATGTTTTGCTCTCTCAAACCTCTTTGAATAGTAGAACCGCAGCTGCGTATTGTTACATTATGTTGCTTGTTTCCTTCTCTTTTGTGATCAGCTGATATTTCCCAGTGTTCAATTTAGTTCTGTACACTGTCTTCTTCAGTCATCTCCGTAAGGTTATTGGAGCTCTGGAACAGCAGCAGCTCTTAGAAGCTAGCTAGCCCCTGAGCAACTTGCCCTTCACCTCTTGAGCATTCTTATAATTTGGATTTTGGCATACTTGTTGAAACCAAGCTGCGTGCTACATATTTTTCTCCTTACAAACTCACGTCAAGCTTGTATCTGAAAGCAGTAGTACTGAGGCAGCCATGCGCAAGTACTCAGAATGTTCACCTCAGTAGGATGCAGGAAGACGCGCCCTAGCTCCAAGTCCGTAAGAGCTGTAGCCACAGCCGTTTTGTGCGTATTTCTATTGCTCCAACTAGAATTTTCATCATCTATCTCCGCCGCTTCCGCTGCAGGCCTTCGTCCTCCTTGTGGTGAGCTCGATCTCTTTGATATGATGAATCGTCCAGACTCGAGTGAAACTAGTGATCTAACGAGTTCCACTCTCGATCTTGTGTGCCAGATCTGCAACAAAATCTCACCACAGCTCCGAGACTAATGTTTAGATCCATTCAGAGCAGAATCGGAATTTTGCAAGGTTCTGAATGTCTTTGCATTCATGACTGGACTCGAGAGAAACGTCGGTAATCTGACAAGGAACTGAGAAACGTTCTAAGTGACGGATGTTTTCCCCCTGTTGTATCTGCGCAGGTGTAAATCACGAGAAGGTCACAGACGCCAGTTTCCAACAACCTGAAATACCAGACCACCTAACGACGTCCTCTCCGCTTACCCGCACAAAGGTACCCCCGCGAATCTCTGTCATTGATGATTGAATACATTGTGCAGGCTTGCAGTCATTATGGTCTCTTCTTTTCTTGAAAGTCTTCCTGATCATCCTTGGGATTAGTTCACGAAGTTCCGGCATTTCTTCTTACATCAAAGTTGCACAGCTGCTGCTGCAGCGGCACTCGACTAGGATTGCAGATTGGTGTTTAAGGTTTCAAACTTTCACGATCTTGAAAGAGTCTACAGACAATCAAGGGGCCTTAATCGCAGTCTTTTGGTCGACTAGATCACTTGTAGAGATGGTTGATTAGCTAGAAGATCATTCCGCTTGAGATAATTGTCCACCCAACCTGAAGAACACAGTCGAAGAAATGTCTCTCGGAAATGTCTCCACGCTACAAAGAGGATACTAAGTAAAAGTAGTGCTCAGGAGTTACAATGAAGTCTCTTGTGATCCACAGGACAGCGACTAAGTGATGTATATTGTTATGTTTGAAGATCTTTCCTCTAACAGTTCGAGTTGCCTTAGCTTCTTGTCGGGAGCTCGAATTCTTTGTGTCATGTGGGATCATGGATGAAGAAAACTTGCCTCTCTCGGATCAGCTCTTGACCGATTTCAGATGACTCTTGACTGCAGGCATCTGCAGTGCAGGGGAGATCAATCGAATCAGTCAATTACACACAAGTGATTTCGAGTGTGCAGGAAGAGCCGAGAAATGTCGATGAAGTTGAGTCCCGGATGCAGGCACAAAAATATTCTATGCACAGAAAACTTATTAGTTGTTTGCAGTTGCGGCCTAGTGCAGCTGCTGTGCAACTCCGAACAACAGCGACGACTCCGCATTCATTATATTGGCAGCGCCTGCTGCAGATGAAGGCGGCACATGAAAATCCTGCACTGCCCAGGTACTCTTTCATGAAGACCGTGAGGGACCTACTGATGCATGTCGATGGTGCAACAACATTGCGCACAACGTCACTTATTAAAAGTCGATCCAGTCGACAGTCGCAGCCCAGAAAAACAAGGAAATTGTTCATGACTAGCACCAGGAATATGGCAGCAGCAGCAAGGGCTACAAGAATTCCATCAGTCCATGATGACGACTCGGCATCATATTCTGACGACGACACACATTTGGACTACAGCGATCCTCGTACACATCCTCCCAGAGGAAATTAAGTGTCTAGGCTAGGAGCTGCACGCGTCCGAAATCAATGGCTATGCTCTGCTGCTGCTACTGTATACGCATGTAGACGACAGTCAATGCATTCGTGATGATGAGAACTCCCATGTACTACAACCTTATAACTGAATATATTTGTCAAACAGCTCGACAATATCTGCAGTACCGCAACACTCTAGCTGCTGAGATCCAATACATCGCAGGCTTGTATCATCAATTGTATACTGATCATCAGGTTTTCGTTCTACGACTAGACGTTATGCAAATCTAGCTTGACAAATTAATGCATCAATGAAACACGGATCGATGTGTCTAGTTCTGTAAATCTAGCTCGAAAAATTAATGCAGTCTAAGCATCCAAACATAGATATTGTGCCTAGTTCTGCAAATCTATAAGATCGACATATTAATGCAGCATCCAAACATAGATGTGCCTAGTTCTGCAAACCTAGCTCGAGAAATCAATGCAGCAGCATCCGACCACAGATTCAGTGCCCAGTTCTGCAAATCTAGTTCGAGAAATTAATCCAGCAGAATCCAAGTTACATAGATGTTGCCCAGTTCTGCAAATCCAGCTGGTCGACAAATATTGCAGCATCCTGCGAACATAGAGAGGTGCTGGGTGTGATTATATGCTTTATTACAGTACTAAACTAGAGATTATGTATAAATAACTAGCTTGCAGGGCATAGAAAATTAAGCAGTCATGTGCGGCACCTGCAAATTACTCCATATAATGGAGATGGAGAAGTTCTGGATTTGATCAGTATTAGCTGCTGCCTCCAGCTGCTTGCTAGATCGATAGCTGCCTGTCTAGATTGAACCGTTGCAGGTTATCACTACTGATTCTAGAATGTAATTACAGGCTAGCTTCTGATCCACCTGCAGCAAGTCCTTCAGAGTTCCATGATCTGATCCTGCACTAGCTGCTGCTGCACCAGCTTGCATGATCCAGCTATAACACCAGAATGCCATTCTGCAGTATAGGTGCTTATATCAATTTCTATATATTTACATCAACAATGGGACATCTGCTGCTTCAACTGATACTTCACTAGGGTAGTACTGATTACTTGCAAATGAATACTCCTCTAACATGAGTGCTTGCATCTGCTTATATAACATATTGAGCAAAAACACTGTCAAAGGAGCCAAGAAGCTCGTCCTAGAGCAGTGAAAACAGTACACTATCATAGATTTATTTATGTTCCATCATTTGAATCTATGTTTTGCCATTTAAAATCTTTGGTAATCATGATTAAAATATGCTGAATGATCAAATTAATGCTAGGAGATTTTAATTTTAATTTTAGGTTTTGATTCTAGTTTTGAAAATTTTAAACTGGACAACATATAAGGACAATTTTACCAAGGACTATCTCATCGAACAAGACAACTCATGTGCTCATTTTATATTGCAAGGGTCAAAGAGTAATATAATAGAAGCTCGAAGCTAGCAACTGCATAAACATAAACAAAACTACAATGAAAAAGCCTGGCAAGCTAAACATACACATATATATGAAGCTAACAATATACTGAAAATAACTCATAAGCACGCGTGAAGTACACAAAATTCAAAATGTGAGCGTCAACTGCCTTTATGTCTATCTATCTAGCACAAGGCAAGAATTAGTGATCAATAACCCTAATCATATAAAGCTGCTAAAAGATGGTTGATGTAACCAATCAGTGCATCTTCAACTCCAATGCCACCCTTACAATGATGAAGTTCACAATGTCATCAAGAAGATCATCATGATGTTCTTTATCTACATTGTTAGATTCATCATTATGAAAGGCACACATTATGCCTTACAAGAGGTCTCTTTGTAGGTGTAAGGTGCCTCCTGATGTTTTTGACTGAGATCATTATTAATGTGGATAATAAAGTGCCCTTCAAATATAAGTTAGAGAGAAATTTCATTGAATGCTTTATGATCAGTTTTTGGCTCATTAAAGTCTTTCTATGCCTCTTACAAATGAAGGCACACAATGGTTGATTTGGGACCTCAACAAATTGAGAATTTCATGACCCATTTACCATGCTAATCTGAAATATGGCAAAACTATATATACCATGCCAAAATGTGGCATCGACAAAATCCCTCTTTAATTCCTCTTTTTCATCAATTTACAAAACTGACTTGTCCCAAAATTTCAATTCATTCCAGCCAAATCAGAAGCTTTCCTTTTGGTTGCATTTAGGATTGGAAGTTTTTAGCCATTACTAATTGGAGTGGTGAGAAGGGCTGGATTAGTGAATCTAGATACACTGAAAGAAATACAGATGGAAGCACTGAAACTGAAGATTTTCAAAATTTCTGAACTAGGGTCAAATATGGACCTTGTGATCACAAATTTTTCAAATCATGTGGAGCGAGACTAGGGGTGGAAGAATCGAAAAGCCAAATGAATATGCAAAGGGATTACTAACTTATGAAACCACAATAATAATTACAATATTGTGTAACACAGATCTGATACAGCATGAAAATTACATAAATAATTGTGAAAGCTACAATAATAATTTCACTAAATGGGTACTGATACTATTTTCTGCATCTAATCTCATTGGTCAACAATTATCTTGTTAAACTTCCACCTTGTGGTAGAGGTCTTGTACAGGTGGTGCACGACAATGACCACCATCCTCCACTTCAATTCCATTTGCAACATCCACAGGTGATGTTTTTGTTGTCATTTTAAATCTCATATGTTTCAGATTTCCACTTGAGTTGGAGGCTTGACATCTGTAAATTTGTATACCTGTTTGTTGCAACAAGATTTTTCTTAGCTCATGTGCCCATTCCATGAAATATGCTATCGAGCCATCAAGAAAGTATCCAACAAAATACCCTTGTGCTGCTTTGTTGCATCCATTCTTGAATCTTGGCCTTTGGTGCTCCTATGTAGTCTATGTTGTGAATTTGAAGGTGGCCAGTATACCTGAAGGTGGAAAATTTGGTGACCTGCTCCTTTGATATTATAACTATACCTGTAGAACAGATGGTTGCCTGTACACATGACAGAATTCAAGCCTTTGATGGATAAGGAAAATGCCCCAGTTCATACATGAACATCAATGTGTTTGGCTCATCCCCAAATGTTGAAGCATTGGACTTGCTGGATGCATGTAAAATGTGCCTAAGTTCCCCTTTGGCTTTGGTGCTAAATCAGTATTTTTGTTGTGTAGTAGGACTTGGGTGATTTGTGTGTTGGCTTGAATGCAAAAAATTGTGTTCTACTACATGATTTTTGAAAGTGCAAAGTTAATATGAACCTAATTAAGTGAAGTGACTGCTCTAGGAATCATGATGAAAATCTTAAGGTTTGCCAAAGTTCCATCCATGAGGATAGAAGAGAATGCAACTCTTGAAAGTGATGAGGTCTATTACTTGGGATTAGGTCTAGGGGTCATAATGGTAATTGATATGGATTGAGTGTGATGGCAGAGTTGGTGAATGGTCAACTCGGAATGTATGCAAAATGGAATGGGGTCACTCAACCATTGTGGGTTAAACATGAAGTTGGGTTGTCAAAGTTGCATTATTAGTCTAGTTGATTGAAACATAAGTATCAAGAGGGTTACAAGGGATTATGATTCTTTGGGAGAGATAATGGAACAAGAGTTTTTGATGCATGGGAATGGTTTAATCTCATTAGTATATTTACATTGTAGATGTCTTTAATTTGTTTGGTATCAATTTTAAAGACTTTGAAGTTTTGACATTATCAATTTTCAATACTCACAAAATGTTATTGAGTTGTTTCCTGATTTCTAGCACCAATTTGTCATATCAATGTTATAAAATTGCCAACAAAGATGAAGTATTGAAACTGAAAACCTATCTAACCAGGCAAATATAATAGGTAGTTGATTTCAAGGCACATATTTGAAAACCAACCCATATGCATAATAGTTGGTTATTACCCTAAAAATAATGAAATAAATTGGTAATTACAAAAATGATTTTGATAGTGAAATTGATAATCAATAGGATTTTTTTGTTAAGAATCTTGATAATTGATGGATGAACGTATACATTTCATGATCCTTCTTAGCATAAGTGAAAAATAGCCATAAAAATAAGATTTAATGTGTCAAATTTAAAAATATTATTTATGACAATGATTAATAAGAACATTTTTTTGATTTTATAATAATCATATTAAAGAATCACATGTTAAATATGCATGTAAGTTGATTTTTAAGGATGCAAATAGATGCAATTAGATTTGATTTTTTAATTCATTGGTATGAAAGTTTTATTTTTGGGCAAAAGGACATGTTATCCTTGTCTAAAGTAACATTGTTGGTTCATTGTATTTTATTTGCACCCATTTATTTCATTTAGTAGATGAAATATTGATTTTTTTAACTTTTTAAATTTAGGCTTGAATAAAAGTATTGATGTACTTTCAATCTCTAATGTAGAAGTAATTAATATATCAAACAAGTAATATAAAAATATGTTTGAATACCATATAACCAGTTTAAAACATATTTTTAATTTATTTTTATTAAAATAATGTTTTTCAAACTTTGTATACAACTTATTGTAAATTCAATGGCTCCAATATTGGTTTAACAATAACAATTGAAGAGATTTTGACTCTACTTTCTTACATTTATATGTCCAAAACATGATTTTATGAAAGTGCATGTGTTTTGTATTATGTTTTGTGTATACTTGATCGTGCTTTCACCTTGATACCTTATGTGGTCCAAATAAATAAAAACTAATAACTGACTTGACCAATTATGAAAAATTCATTAATTTGGCAACATAGGTTTTGATTAGTGTTCAGCAAGTGTCTTTACTTTCAAGCATATGTACTTGACAAACATATATTAAAAATAAAAAACATATGTGAAGCCTAGAATCCTTATACTTTTAACAAACTTAGGCCTTTTAAGCATGGACATAGATTTGGATTATTTTTACAAAAGGGCATGCATAATGGGTATGCAAAATTTGGATGCCCACTAGACATAAAGTTGGGCATGTGCATTGATGAACATATTTATATTGGCATGTTTTTGCAAATACAAAAGACACATATGAGTTTTTTTACAAATATACAACTTATAGATATTATTTTAAACATTTGAACTATTAGAGAAAGTTCCACATAATGCTACATCAATGACTAACTACCAAAATTGTACCTTACATGATGGAAGAAGATAAAATGTTGGAGCTACTAATGCCCAAAGTTGTTGATGCAATAATGTTTTTTGATGTTGGCCTTTTTGTTTGATTCATTCTTAGTATTGCAAAATTGCATACGGAAACAAAAGGGATATTTTCATTACTTATGTCCTCATTAAGCTATTTAAATGTATAAGAATGTAATTAACTTTTCTTGAAATGTTGATTTTCATAAGCAAGAGTTGGCCTAATATCCTTAGACATGGTTGAGTTGTATATGCAATTGTTTGAAGTTAAGTTAAATTCAAAAAGAGTTTTCCTTACTTTTAATGTGTATGAATAATTACACTTGTGAAAATCATTAAATATAGTCATCAATTTAACATTTTTTCATTTCAATTACTTTTGTATTAATCATATGAAAACATTATACTTCTTTAAAAAAATTAGTAGTTTAAATAATCAATGCATTTAAACCATTCGAAAATGAAGAAAAAACCATAGTGAACCACATTTTTGATGGTTGATCTTCATTCACACAAACAAATATCTTGTCATTGCTTAACATGATGTTACAAAATCACTTGCTAATTCCAAAACATTAGAACAAAATTTTAACATCACTTTAACCAACAAAATGTGTGGCACATACTTGAATTTTTTTCTACATAATCGATTTAAAGAACAATCAAGCATTCAAGAACTCTCACATAGATCAAAATCACATTGAGACTTGTGTCATTCAATTTAACATTATGTCTTTTGGTTTATTTCCTCATTACATAAACCAAAGGCAAAAATTCATCAATAATTAAATTTAAACTCATCCACACCTACATTGTCCTTGATTGACCTACCATAAAAATCCCCAAACAAATCCATAGAAAGCCAACCTTGTTAATGTTAAAACCACTAGATTCTTTCCCTATATGTGTTCCTTTAACTTTCTACCAACTCCTCTCAAGTTTAAATACACATTAGAAAGCTACCATTCCATGCATCAAGAACGTAGAATTGTTCACATAAAGAAACTTTGCACATTCATCATCATCTCTCTTTTCCTTTGGGTACTACCCTTTTTAATAACAACACCCCAACACACTCCATAATAACTACATTGTGCCTAGCCTCCCCCCCACACACTATAACTCATGTCCCCCATTTTGTTTCCTTCCACTCCCTTGTTGCATATATGACCATTTTTTCCTAGGTCCATTTAAATGAAGCTTTCAAGCTTGAAACTTGAAGTAATTACATGTTATAAAAAATGTGAATTTCAATCCATAGAGAGGACTTCCAAAATGTTCTAAAAAAAGCAAAAAAAATCAACATGATTAGGGGAACAACCCCAATCCTTAGCCTAACACAAAAAAACCTAACTTATTTTGGTGTTACATCTTCACCAAATATGTTTTTCCTTTTCCAAGAAACATCAAGGTTTACAATTTGATTCTTAAAAATGTTTTTGTGAAAATGTGGGCTTGGATTGTGTGCAAGTAGGCATTGTAAAATGCCTTCCTTTAGGTATGTAATATGGGGTTAATGCACAATGATTAATGAGAAAAATAGTCACTTTGAAATTTTTCAAATGCATTCAATCACATTTTGGAAGTTTGCATATTAACTTGTTTCCACTTTTATCAACCAAGTAATGTTAATTGCATTTCAATTTCCAACTTCAAATTTCTTTTGTGTTTACATCGACAATTTTTCATAGGTTGGTTTTTGAGACTTATCAAGTTTTCCTTCTTTGAAAACATTTGAAAATACTTTAAATGTTTTTGAAGTTCATTTGAAAACTGGACATGTAATTACATGAGTAATACTAATACATGAGGAACATTCCAAAATGCAAGGGGAGGCTTGGCTATCACTAATGTTTCAATTTTTCAATTTTGTGATGTAACCTTTTAGTGGTGGTAATCGATAAGATGGTTTAACCAAAATTGGTTATAAATAAAATATGGAAGCAAAAGAGCTTTAAACATCCTTTTATATTAAAGATATCCATAAATTTTGTAAAACCTAGGATGTAAACAATATGTTTGAGCAAAAGACAAGGTTAGGTGTCATTGAATTCAAGGTGAACATTGAAAAAAGGAAAAAAAGGTGGGGTGAAAATTGAAAATGCTCCAATTTCAATGAAATCTGAATTTTACCCCAAGTTAAACAAATAATGTGTGTGAGATGCATGAGAACATGAACACACTACGTCAATATGTATCTCAATTCATTTTGCATTTTATTAGATTTCAAATGAACTTTGACAAATTTACCATGCCAAAAGTGGCCAACCCCCCAGTGAATGGGACTAGTTGTTATAGACAAGTGAATTTATTAATAGTTAATCAAGTTTATTAATATTTAATTCAATAATGACTAATCAAATTCACTAATAATTTATTCATTAAATTACCTTCCTAATTTATAATTAAGCTAAAAACCTAGGTTAGGCATTTAGGAGCTTAGCTTAAAATAAACTAAGAACCTATGTTAAGTTAAACACTTAAAAACCTAACTTAACCTAGCCCACTTAACCCAACAATTTAGGGTGTATAAAGGTTTGAAACACCTCAATTCCCCTCACCTCCATGCTTAAGGAACAATTAATTTACAAATTTTTAGGTTAATGTAAATTACCTTAGGTTATTTTTAAGCTATTATATGATAGGATTTCAATTAGTCCTAAACTATTTTACGTTACTCTACCTTAGGTTATTTTCAACTATTTTAGGTGATTTTAGGTTATTTTTCCTTGGGTTATTTTCAACTAGTCCACCTTTGGCTAATTTAGGCTAATTTAGGCTATGTTATTATAAGCTATTCCACCTTAAGTTATTATTGGTTAATCTAAGTTATTATTAGTTATTATAGTTATTTTACTTTAACTTATTTTAATTATTTTAAATTAAATTCACCATATTAAAATATTTTAAACTATTATTAGTTATTTCACCTTAAATTATTCTAAATGATTTTCAGTTATTTTAGCTTAGGTTATTTTGAGCTATTTTTTAGTATTTCACCTTAAGTTGTTATTGATTATTTCACCCAATGCTATTTTAAGCTATTATATGCTAGGCTATTCTTGGCTATTTTAGATTATTTCACCTTAGGTTATTTTAGTGTATTTTATTTTAGGCTATTTAAAACTATTATAGGATATTCCACCTTAGGTTATTTTCAATTATTTTAGATTATTCCACCTTAGGCTATTTTTGATTATCGTAAGATATTTCATTTTAAGCTAATTTAAATTATTTTACTTTAGGTTATTATGAGTTATTTTATCTTAATTTATTTTTGGTTGTTTTAATTTAGTCCATCTTATGATATTATATGTTATTATATTATAAGTTATTATAGATTATTTTATTTTATGTTATTATTGACTATTCTATTTTAAATTATTATTAGTTATTTTACTTTAGATAATTTTTGGTTATTTTAAACTACATAACCATAACTTGTTGTAGGTTAGAACTTAGACTATTATATAGTATTAAAAAAATACAATGATTTATAATAACTTAGGATGACAATTTAGAATAACTGATAATATCTTAGCATAGTTGACAATAACCTTGGGTAAAATAACATAGAGTAATCAAAGGTGAAATAGTTTAAAATAGTTGAAATTAACTTAGAATAAAATAATTAAAAATATCCAAAGGTGGAATAATATCTTATAATAATTGAAAATAACTGAGGGCAAAATAATTTGAAAGGACATAAGGTGGAATATCCTAAAATAATGAAAAATAACTTATAATAGTTAAGGTGGAATTATAATTTAAAATAGCGAAAACATGTTTAGAGTAGATAACTTAAAATAATTTAAGGTGGAATAACCTAGCTTAATTGAAAATAATTTATAGTAGTTAAAGGTCAAATAATTTAAAATAAGCAAGAAAATGCTTAGGGTAAATAACCTAAAATAACTTAAGGTGGAAAACTTAGAATAACTTATGGTGGACTAATTTAAAATAACTCAAAATAATATAAAATAACTTAAGGTGGAATAATTTAAAATAATTGAAAATAGCCTAAATTGGAATAACCTAGAATAATTTAAAAAAATTAGGATACAATTAAAGTTTAAAGTGAAATATTACAAAAAATTAAAAATCATATAATATAAAACAACTTAAAATAATTTAAGATAAAATTACTTATAATAGGTTAGGACATAATAATTTAAAATAAAATAACTTAGGATATTTGAAACATCAACAAAAATGATTTATTGTACTGAATTATTTCAACTAGTAATGAATCATGTCAACTAATAATGAAACATGTCATTATTTTATAGTGACCCTGTCTAAAGTGGGTGAACCCAATTTAGTTTTAAAGTCACATAATGAATTAGGCTGTTGCACCTCTTTTTTAAATGAATGAGTGAGGTAGGACTCATGTGTCAAAGCTTGCATTTGTGAGGAGGTGAAATAGTCATAGAAAGACATGTTTCAATTTTCATTGGCGGATCCCAATTTTTAGTTTTTAGAAAGAACATTTTGAATAGGTTTCAATTGTTTTCAAAGAAAACTTGTTTCTTGAGGTTTTTGGATTGATGTTGAGAGAAGGAGTGTTGAAAGGTTTGGGTTTGATTTTGGAGGTTTTGGATTATCTACTTAGGGAATTTGAAAGGGAGGTTGTGATATGGTTTTTGGTTTTGATTTTGAGATGCTTATGAAAGATTGGGTAAACAATAAACTTACCCTAGACAAACCCCTATCACCTGACCTCTTCTAAAACCCTAGGCAAACCTGAAAACCTAAGAAGACCTTATACATATCCCCTCACTTTTTAAAGCCCTAGACATGCCTTAAGACTTTAAACAAACCTTGGACAAACCCCTTGACATTAGACAAACACCCTAATATTTGGATAGACCTTCTATGACTTGGGCATACCTTTAAGAACTAGGTAAACCCTCTAGGACTTGGACAAACCCATTTTCATATGTTTATTTCTTTTTTGGCAAACCCATACTTTCTCTGAAGTTTTTTTACTGACTTCCACTGTTTGACACAAGAACATGGTCCCTTAGTGGAAGCACACTGAAATGCCAAGGTAGCACAAAAAAAAAAAACCTTGTAAAGCACTCATCGAGTCTTTACACCATAGCACAATGGCAACCATGTATAACATCCATTTTGGGAAATAATATAGTAAGTGCAGAGAACAAATAATCTAGTTGATACCTTGTGCAGCATGGAATGTTGTTTATGCTTCTAAAAACAATGTACCCAAGCTTTCAATTCCAAGAGGAAATATTCAAGGACCTGTTGTGAGACACACTGAAAGAGTTAAAAAAACATAGATGTCCAATGAAGAAGACTCCAAGAAGGTGATTTTGTAGTGCAATAAACTTTGAATCATAATGTATCAACTGAAAATCTAGAGAAGTTCATGTCAAAGGCTGGAATGTTGAACATTCAGGATTACATCCATGGATGAATAGTTCCAAACAAATAATGAGATTAGAGATGTTTTATTAGTGGCCCACGTTGGCATTACCCAACAAGAACACAAGGTCAAACTTGCAAATCTCAAGCAAGCTAAAGATTTGAGTGTAATCTTTGAGGAGGAGTTCCAAACAGAAATAAAATGAATTTTGGATCTAGATTAGCTAAAAGTCTGTGAAGTTTCCAAAAGTCCTACAAGTCTATAAAAGTTTCCAAAATAAAATAGAAGTCTCCAGAAATAGAATAAAATATTCCAGAAATAAAATAGAGGTTTCAAAAGTAAAACAAAGTTTCCAAATTGAAAATTTCTAGGAGAGTAACACCCTGGACCCTAAAAATTCTCCCCTTCAATCCTCCATCCCATCCAAAATGATCCCTATAAATAAACCCTAAAAATCTCCATCCGATCTAGTAGGTGGAGAGGTTAGGTAACCTAGATAAGTAGGTACGATGACCCCTAAGTAAACCCCCCCCCCCCTAGGCAGAGTTGCAATTTAGAAGAAATGGCCCCATTCATGGGTTGAATTGAGTTTGGATACTTGTTATTGGAAAGAGACACACGACACTGGTTGATTTTAAGGATCTCTTTTTGTAAGGTAGCTTCTCATAACACGAGGGGGTTCAGGAACTTGATGTTCTCCTTGTGGTTCACCTTCTTAGCTGGTTCTTTTGTTGTCTTGGATGCAAGTCTTTTTGTGGTTCACCTTCTTAGCTGGTTCTTTTGTTGTCTTGGACGCAAGTCTTTCCATTTTGTTCGTCGTATTCCCTCCCTTTTTTTTATGGGTGCTTTGTTTTATTTATGATTGGCAGGGTTTCATCATCACACATAGTTATCTCCTATATATAACCTAAAGAACCTATTGATCATTTCTTAAACAATAATTTATTTTTCCAAATTTTGATGAAGACAAACCCAAAGAACACTCAATATTTGGCAGTTTTGAGAATTTTTTTTGGGGGCTAATTATCAAAAATTTGTCTGAAAAGCTAGAAAGGCTGTGCACATGTACACAAGTTAACTGAGCCAGGCAGTAAACCTCTTGGGTGTACAACTAATGTGAGCATTGAGCAATAGGGCTGGTGCACAAGGTTGTCCTTGTTTTTTTAATGGCTCAGCCAGCTATGTTTGTCATTGGCAAATGATGGATGTAGAGGCTGAGCAACAGGGGCTGAAGAGCAAAGCTTGCCCTTGTTGCTTCACAGCTCAGCTAGTGATGTTTGTAAGTCCCAAAGTTTGTTTATTGCCTTCCAACCAATGAATTTTGTTCATGCTAGAGGGAAGCAGACTGGACGTGCAAGTCAGCCCACACAAGAACCTCTGAGCGGAACAAAATTGAAGTTTCCGCTAACATAAATGACTAACTTTTTAATTCTCCGTGTAGTTTGAGGAATCTCCCCCAGCAGAAGAACCCAAGGGGTTGTGTGTACCAGGGGGAGATCCTTCTATTTTTAAAAGTTCCTGCATTCCGCTAAAAGGACAATAGTTTATGTACGCCAAGGTTCCTGTACTCATTGGGTTCTCCTGAAACTACACCCTCATGGGTTCACACGTTCACACCTTCAGATGGCCCTCCCTCAAGAGAGTAAGTAATCTCCCCTACAACATGATGCTGCCTTTTTGTGGCTGAGCAGACATGCGTCCTTATCATTTGAGGCCGGCCCTTTGTTTTAAGACACCCTAGCTAGGGCTCATACACCAAAAGGAAATGGACCCACCAAGGGTTTTCCTTTCAAGTTTTGTGATATCAAAAATTTGCTGAAAATTTCAAAAATTTAGTCAAATTTTTAACTCTTAAAAATTTAAAATTCCAAGTTTTTCAAAATTGTCCAAGATTTTCCAAATTTTTGTGTGGAAAAGATGGCAAAATTCGTCCCCTGAGAAAAAACAATGGCCCCTCCCCCGCTGGCTGGGAACCTTATGCGGTAGGGGAACGGCCTCAACCTGGCTGGTGCCTTACGCCGTACACCAAAAGGAAATGCCCCCCTGCACGCTGGGCTCCTCACACCGGACACTAAAAGACCCTGAAGAGGACGAATGGGGGCCTCCTTGCGAGCAGAAGGGACGGACAGCAGACCTAGTCGAGGGAACGGGCAACTTCCGCTGCTGTTTCTGGAAAGACTTGCAAGGACAGAATCATCTCTCTCGCGCTCGCTCGCTCACACACACATACACTCTCTCTCTCCCTCTTTTCTTCCTCATAAAGAGACTCTTCACCCGAGGAAGAGGATCCGGAGCACCGACCACAACGCATCCGATCGCTTGTCATTTCATCAGATCACTTGTCGTGACCGACGTTACCAAGAATATACGGATCCAACCGGGAGGCACAGAGGAAAGCAGAGAGCTGATGCAGCAGGAAAAAAAGTCTCATCTCATCTGATCTACTATGTACGTGGCCGATGCACAGTAAGTCGTCGCAGTTTCGAAAGACAACCCTTCTTCTTCTTCTTCTTCTTCTGGACTTAATGGTTTGACGTCGAAGGCACGCACCTTTTCCTTTTACTCGAAACCAAAGCTTTGAAGCTACGAAATGGCTGCTCAAGGATTCCCAGAAGCTACCAATTTAGGTCGACGAGGATTTTGATCAGAAGCTACAAACGCTCGACGAGGATTTTGATCAGAATCTACCAAAGCTCGACAAGGATTTTAATCAGAAGCTACCAAAGCTCGACGAGGATTCTGATCAGAAGCTACCAAAGCTCGACTGATGATCGAGAGTCGAGAGACAGAGAGAACAGAGATGAGAAGGAGTAAGAGGAGTAGTGCACCACCTTTAATAGCAGCGGAGATCACGAAGTTACACTGATAGCCAGCAGGGCGGAGAAGACGATGACGAAGTTACACTGATAGCCATTAGGGGGCGGAGAAGACGATGAAGAATTGCATGCCTAGAGGAGCCGTCCAAGGTAAACTGATGATGCAATTGTGCCGGAAGTTGCAGGAAAGTCGGGATCAGTTGGATTTTCTATGACGGAGCGAAGAAGAAGTTGTGATGTGTGCTAGGATTTGGAAGGTATGGAGAGTACTCTTACGAGGGAACTGGTGCAGGCAATCGAGGATGCTCGGGACTCGTGCATGGGTGTACAACAGCGGCTGATGGAATTGAGGCGAGATCCAAAGGTGAATGGATTACAAGCTGATTACCTGAAAGCCAGGTTAATTTGGTTGCAGAAACCGCCACTGTTTCCGCTGTACTCCAACATCATTCCATGGTTGCGAGCTCATGCAGCAGAAGCAGATTCGAGATCAGAATCTCCCAGTCGACATGAAAGCTTTGGGGTTCAAGCAGTTTTTGACCATGCTTTGTTGTTCTGTGCCAATGCACTCCGAGAATTAAGCAGAGTCATGAGAATTGGGGAAGCTCTGGTTGTCGACTGTGTAGCTGAATCCAGCAAAGATTGGAAGCCTGAGCTTTGGATCCTAGAAAGCATCTTAGCGTCTCATGAAACCAATCGAGCAGCTCGACACCAGAATTCAAACAAAGCCCTGAGAGTGGGTGGTTCATCATCAAGCCTTCAAAGTCCTGCTGCTGCTACTGCTGATGATGAGGAGCCTCTCTGGTCTCCATTCTACCTGGTTCTTCGAGACTTGCACTATGCCCTAGGCTTGGTGGAGAAAGCATATGCTGAATTAAATGAGATGTGTGGATACATCTTCCACTTCATTCCCCCACATGTGATCAAGAAGACACTGGATCACCGGCTTGAGAATGATAAAGAGTTTTGTCGAGTGAATGCTGCGAAAGACACTTATGAGCTTTTATGCGAGTGCAAACACCTAATCAGTGCAAACAAGACAAGGAGCAGCAGCAAGTTCCGTTGTGCAAGCTACATGTTTGGCAAGCTCAATCTTAGGTATCAGCCGAAGCCAGGTGGGCCAACGCCAGACCATCTTCCTGAGTTTCTTTGCATTGAGAACAATGAGTTGGAGGGAAACAGTGAGCCATTTGCGGATGGAAGCTTTGGGTATGTGTCAGAGCGCTTGTGGCTGCAATTTCCAGTGGCAGTGAAAACCATGAAGTCAGATGTACTTAAGGACTTGTTCGAGGAGGTTGCAATGCTTGCAAGAGTGGAACATCCTCATGTGGTGCGACTTGTAGGCTATTGCTGCGTCATCAGAGGACAAGAGGCAACAACCAGAAATAGGCTGGTGATGCAGAGGATGAACAACGATCTTCGCAGGCTTATGGATGCAATTGTTGAGAGTCCTGAATTTGACGAAGATGTACCCTTTCCTGCACCTGTGGCCCTGGACATCATCATACAACTAGCTGAAGCTCTCAAGTTTCTGCGAATCCAACGAGTGATGCACCGAGACATCAAAGCCAAAAACATCCTTGTGAATGATCGACCTCTTCTGCAATCATCTGCTGCTAATACCACCACCAGGATTGATGATCAGCATCATGGACGAAAGCAGCTCCAGTACTACCTAGTTAAGCTTACAGACATGGGTTTGTCACAGTACAAGCTTCCACAAAACTCTACAAGTGCAACTAAGATGAAGGGAGCAACAAATTGGAGAGCTCCTGAAGTGTTTGCAGAAAATACTTCAACCTATAACTGGGCTGCAGATGTCTACAGTTTTGCAATGGCATGCTACGAAATTGTTTCTGGTAAAACCCCATTCTATGATGTGAAGACAATCACTTACAAACGATTGTGTCAAGGTGAAAGACCTACTTTGCCAAGCAACTGTCAACCAGAGCTTGCAGATCTCATCAGAAGATGTTGGGAAACTGAACCTAGCAATAGACCAGACATTTCCCAGATTTGCCAAGAGCTTCAGAGCTGCAAGGAAGCTTTACTCAGAAGATACAACAACTACTTTGTAGCTGAAGCTGCTGCTGCTGTGCCATGACTACAAGCTTCTGCTGTGGCTGTGACTACAACAAGCCTCTTACTCTGCTACTGTGCCATCCTACATATCTCATGACTCTCCTCTCACAGGTGAACTTTACATGCCTGCTGCTACACAACATGGTGATTACTGTTGGTGATTTTACAAACCTTCCAAGGGTTAAACATAAGTCCAAAATTTACAAGGTGCTAAACTTTGAGAGTCCTTCATGAGATCTGGTGTAGCAACAACCATCCTACTCAGAAAAAAAGGAGTGGGCCTTAGCTCCATGGAGTGTCAGGTTTAGCAGGCAGAGGCTCTGCTGCACAAAAACACACCCTGGAAAGAGTCTTGCAGGTCAGAGCTTTTCCCTTGAGCTTCATGTACAATTTGTTCAAGAAGTAACAAAGTCAGTTTTAGACTAGGACTTTTGAAGTAGTCCACCAGACCACACCCCCTGCATAATACATCCAGAGGATATGAGTCACTCGTGTGAATGAACATCACCCAATTGCTGTTCCATTCATTTCCGGATTACAATGTTTTCTTCTCACACAAAGCCATTGCAATACTGGCCATGACAAATTCATGGTAGGTCATGACAAAGTGATGATCATGACAAGAGAGCTGTAGGTACAGTTGGCAGTTCATTCAGTTTTCTGATAGGATGATCACTTGACTTTCAAAAATATGATATTGTGTTGTAGATAAATACAAGAGGAAGAAATTGGAGACATAAGCTTGGAGGCCAATAACTGAGGCTGTGATTGGGGAAATTTGACATTTTTGAAGGCAAAAGGGACAGCTTATGGTTGGGCAAAGTCAATTTCGAAGAAGTACAAAAACCAGAAGCCCACTTTCGTGCTGACAACAAGTTGCCAGTAGAAACCCTTGCATCTTCCTTGACAGGAGATGCAACACAAACACTCTTTTCGGGTCCACAATAGACTCCAGAAATTGGAGGTTGCAGCAAAGGAAATGGGATGAACTTTTTGTAGATACTCACCCCCAGGTGTTAGCCAGAGTCAGAGAAATGCTGGGGGATTACTGGGAAACTTTCCACTGTTAAACCTGAACCCTAAAACCTAAACCATAAATTTAGTTAGATTGAATTTGGGAGCATGAACAGCTCTCGATTGTTGGAAGAAATAAAAACTCTTCAACCACTCATTTTGGAAGGTATTTTCCAGTATTTACATTAAAAATGTGTATTGTGAATTTACCAATACAGGAGATTTGAAATTTTTTTGACTAAGAAAATGTCTAACTATCTCATGCTGTGTACTCTGCATGAACGTCCAATACAAACTCAGTGTATAAATTTTTGGCCGCATACAGAACAGTCATAATCAAGGGTCCCAAAAAGACACCCTGCAGAAAGAAAACAGAACACAGTTTCAATGGCAGATGGCACATACAACAAAGCTCACACTTAGACCTTCAAGACATGTTGACATTAAATCCATCTAAATATATATCAAAATTCTCAATACAACTATCCCATATCAAATTTTGGTTTGAGAATGACATAAGAATTGCATCAACTTTGTACTTACTATAGAAGATTGTTTAGGAGGAACAGAGGATTAGGTTTTTCCACTGCAAGAAGAATGTTGTGTAATCATTGAGATTAAATAATCAGATTTAGTTTTAGAGAAGTGACATGATTTAGCCCCACCTCCATAGATGGCGAAAAAAGGGTCAGACCTCCAGCAATACTGAGACCTGTGAGATACTTGTTATGCTTGGAGATTGTCCCTTGGATTTTCAGCACACCATAGTGCATGAAGTAAACATATGTGCCAACAATTGTAGCAGCTCCCAAATAACGTCGCTGGAGAGCAAGTTGTGCAACTGCTGGCAATAATGCCATTCCCTTGGGAAAGAGTGGAATCAGGCCTTGCACAAGTGCAATAAGTGTTGACATGTATAGAAAATGGATTTGAAAGACCCGAAACAGGAGGTACGTAAGTGAGGCCTGGACATTCCCCCACAGCTATTTGGGTTTTTTCTATCAGCATGGCTGAAGCCCTTATTCCTTCTCTTACTGTTCTAACCCTCTTGCATCCTCCCTCGAAAGTTTTTGAGAAGGAAACCCTCATAGCTTGAACTAGTGAAAAGGTGTCCCCATATTTGAACAAGAGATGAAAGCAGCTGCCCAGTGTGCATAAAACTTTTGTTTCCAAATTTCTCAAAGAAAATTCAGAAAAAAAACACAAAAGCCAAGATATCTGACAACTGAAATATCATGAAGTCAAGTTGTCTGAGAGTGAAAAGTTGGGATGAAGCACAGTACCTGGTAGAACATAGTCTTGGTAGTGGTCAATAGAACAGAGCTAACTGCGTGGTCTAAAACAGTTGCACACCGTTGGCGAGTTTGGTCAGAGACAGGTACCATATCTAACACTTGATACATAACACCACCCGATTTGGAGGTAATCAGAAAATATAACAAGGAGAAAAACACGAGGGCTTGTGATATAAAATTGAAAACACCCAACCCAAGCACAACTATAAAATACATGCCTCCTGTCATTATTTTGCTGCTGCTGACAAGAAATTGCTTTCCAGCAGAGTATACATCCTTCTGCAGAAAATTGGTGTGCATGAGTATAACATTCTTTATCAATTTTAGTTGATTGTATTTTATGGAATGATGTACAATTTCAGTCCTTTTAATGCTCCAAATGAGTACAAGATGATTGACTTGCCTCAGACTTTCCAGGAAGGCTGGTATCCTCAGTTGAATCTTTGTCATTCAAATATGGTGTTGCTGTCCCTCCTTCTGCAATTTGACTCAACAACTCCTTGACTGCATTTACCAACTCTGTCATATTGTTCTTTGCTGCAATTTCATCCACCTGTTCCAATTTGAAACTACAGAAAGTTGGGACACTTCAAAGACAGTCACTTTGAAGGACAGTGGAAAGCACAAATGTGAGTTGAATGGTGCCCCCAAAAATGAAAGCTCTAGTGATGATAGTGGTCTCATACAGAAAAACTACTGAGAATTTGCTCCAAACTCCATTATAGTATGATTTGAAGCACCAATTCGTGGGTCCCAAACCCAGCATTATATGACAGCATATGCCTTTCTAGATCAGAGGATTAGGCCCTCACGGTCAAGGTGAAACTCGGAACATTAGGGCATCTGATCATGGAAACCTGACATTGAGGGGAGGGAAGGGATACCTTGAGCACAAGTATGTTGTATGCTTTGTTTGAATGAGAGTCAATATACTGAGGAATTTTGTTGTCTTCAACCCATCGAGAAAGGGTGCCAGGGGCTGCACCTCCACTTGACTGCATGTGACTCTTAAAAGCCATCACTGCATCTTTGCTCTCCATCCCAACCTTGTACGTGAAAAGCAGGATGCCACCCGTCAGCAAAATACACATCACAATTATCAGTACAACAGCCACAGCTGCTGGAAGGCTCTCTATTAATGACTGTGTCACCCCCCGATTCGTCCACCTGAAATGACAATTCTGCAACATTTCGGTCTATTGGTCAACCTTTTTGGCAGCAAACAGTGCTGGCATACCTCATGAAAAATGCAAGTGGAACTTCAAAAGAGAAAAATGAAATGAAAACACATGACAGAAGCATTTGTTCATAAACTTTTCTTTCTGCCATGCAAGCTTCATAAACATAATTTGCCATGCCAGTAATATAGCTTGCTGATTGAGTGGCACTTCTATGAATGACTGAGAGGACAGAGAGATGCGTTTGTGTATGTGGAAACAAATGGAGACGGAATATACTTTCCTTGTCCTCATTCAAGCTGCAGAAGAGCTTGTGAAGGTAAGTTTCATTCAGTTTAGCTTGCCCAGGCTGTGTAAGCAAGCATTCAAACATAAGGGATAGAGAGGCCTACACAGATGGTAATCTTCCAGCTAACAATTGACCTGCTGCTGGAGCACTGTTACAGACTGTCCCAAACACCTATAGTTTCCAAACTACTCAAATGCAACAAAACAAGAACATTGGTGACTTGCAATAATATAATTTAAATGACGGAGTCCATACCTGGTCATCCTTACCAAAGGTTGAACTGTAAATTCATAAAGCTGGGCCAAACTACTCCTGCGCTCCGATTGGGGTGCTGCTGTTGGAGACAGTTCAATGGCCACACCAAACACTGGCATAATTTGACCTAAAGCAGCCTGGCTTGACACCATCAAGACTATAATTGCTCCCATATAAGCAGGGCCAAGAAACTCATACCCTAAAATAAACAGTGTGAAAGTGAGAAGCCACTGTGAAAGTTTTACAAACCCAATATGCCTTGGAAATGGTGCCTGTTTACCACACATTTCCAAGAGTGCGTCACATGCATCAGCCACTGATTCTGTTACTGCATGGGTGGTTGCCTGTGGAATTGCTATGACTGTCTCCAGGAATCCATTTTGTAGGGGTGTCTCCCAGAAGTGGACAACTTCACCCTGCACTTTTCTTAGTGGCATGGACAATAAAATTGCCCATCGGATGGGTTTCCAATAATCCTTCAATAACTGGCTGACTGAATAAAATATCAATATACACAATACCAATCCAGCATGTACTAGGCCAATGTAGATCGCTAAGTTGAAATTAGAAACATTCAATTGTGTTCTCTCCATCAGGCTTGAGTCCAGGGATTCAAGTTCTGCATCAGAACTCTGTACCACAGTTTGCTTTAAGAGTGGAGGAGACATGGAGACTTCAACTTTCTGACTTTCCTTCCTGGGTGTTGAAACTGAGACTAGATTTTGCAACTTCGACAATGGAGTGTTAGATACCAATTGCCTTGCCCACCCAACTGTTTTGGATGTGCCAGGTTCCATATCTGTTGGTCAGAGTTCTAGGGCATTCAACCTGCATATAATTGTACATTTACTCAACAGCTGAAAGACCTTAAGAAGTGAAGTGGGTGCTATGCAGAGAGAAACTTCACAAAAACATATAAGGTAACCCATGGTCTTTTACTATGTCAGCCCAAAATTTGACAATACAATTAGATCACAATTAGTGATGTCTAATGTGCTTGGCATAGAAGTTCTCATACAAGAAAATTTCAAGCTGAAAACGGCTTGCACCTCCAAAATATGATGCTTAGAGGTTCAATTTAGAATGTGGAGACAAAAGAAAACATAACATATGCATGTGATACAAGATTTCAATACTTTAGTGTCCAACAGTAATCTAGAGCTCATTATAAAACAAAGAAAAAATCTTAATGCTAGTGTTGTCAACAAGTATGAAGTTTGAACAATCTGAAACTTTTAGAGGTTATGGAATCAAAGCATGGGTTCTAATGTTTGGAATACTAGGCATGACCCTACTATCCTAATTATCTGGCAAAGGGCTTACTAGGAAGGGGGTTGGACACATATAGTCTGCAATGAGAAACAGAAGAAACAAGACACAAAATTACAACTCTGAAATTGAAGAGGTGCTGGACAAAGAATTACCGGCAATTACATTGAAGGACTGACAATGGCATTCATCTTCATGATATCACTTGCTCCCCAAAAAAACCTTTTGCTTCATTAGATTTTTCTGCCATACTGATATGTATATGATGACAGTAGCACAGACCAATAATTGAACAAAAATAGGAGATGCCATGCAATTGTTGTCAAGCAGTTATATTCACAGCAAAATCATCAATACAAGGAAAAAAAAGACAAACTGCACAGATTGTAGGCTCTGGATCCTATTCTTCTTGGAACTGGACGGATTATAGTAACACTGTTCCTATTAAGAAGCTCTGAGTTTCTCACTCTCAAAGTCAATTTTGCTGGTATTCTAAGTTGGAGAAGAAAGCTTTTATAAGTAGAGAGCATTGTAGAATTCGGACATTTGGTGATAGACATAAGCTGAGACCTCAACAAGAATTGTTATCTCTGAATGCTCATTCCAAATACTTCATCATTCCCAACACCTGGCAAACAAAAAGTACATGATAAATAACCATTCAGAACCCTTAAACATGTTCCTCATCCGCATCCCCCCTCCAAACATCACTTCTTAGGGGGGTTTTCCAGGTTTTTAAATAAGCAGAGCAGACTCTTCTTCTGCCGAACAATCAAACGATCACCAACGCGAAGACTGAATCATCATCAATCCCCCGTAAGGAGTTATGTCCTACCAACAACTTGCAAGCGGAAATAAAACAGTTTTATGGCCTCAAAAAATTACCTGGGGCATTGGCGATCGGTTCTAAAAGCTTGGCTGCTCTGAAGCCGAATTGAAATAGAACATTTTCTACCCAATTTCCACTGATCCGCTGCAACTTCGGTCGATCACAGCGCGCAATTTCGCAGATCCACAGCACTTCCGAATTCTCTTGTCCGAGAAGCAGAAGACGACGAAGATCGCACCTAGTGTATGAAGCAGCAACCCTAATCTTATCTCATCGTGACCGTCCAGTTCTCATGATTGACGGCCACGATGCCCAAGTACGCTTAGTAATTGACTGGCTGGCTGGATTCTCCTCACATCGCAGCCGTCAAAATAAAAATCTGAACGGCTATGAAATGGTTGAATTAGGTCAAGACAAGCAGTTTAACATTGACTCTCATCGAGACCGTTCAGTTCTGAAGATCGACGGCCATAATGCGGAAGCACGCTTACTACTTGACAGGCTCGCCAGATTCCGAATTTTCTAATTACATCGGAACCGTCAAAAACCAGATCTGAACGGCTATGGATAAGTTAAGTTAGGTCAGGACAAGGAACTGGGCTTGGACTCTCATCGAGACCGTCCAGTTCTTACGATCGACGGCCACAATGCGCAATCGCCTTCAGTACTTGACTGGCTGACCGGATTCCCTAATTACATCGGAACCGTCAAAATCCAAATCTGAATGGCTAGGAATTGGTTAAATTAGGTCAGAACAAGGAACGCTCATCGAGACCGTCCAGTTCGCACGATCGACGGCCACAATGTGCAAGCACCTTTAGTACTTGACCGGATGAGAGAATTCTCGTTTCCTCACTTACATCGGAGCCGTCCAACACCCAATCTGAACGGCTATGAATTGGTTAGAATTAGGTCAGGAAATGGAACTGGACATGGACTCTCATCGTGGCCGTGGAAATCCATGAATCGACGGCACTGAGATGGAGTACTTAAAGGGAATGCCCTTTGCGAACCTGGATTTCCATATCCGCTCAGTCGTCTTCTTGGGAAGTGTGTGTGTGTTTTCGGCGAAGAATTGCGAATTTTGTGCGTGCAATTTGTGGTGGTTCCATTTGCTCTTGTGTGCACGGAGTATAGTTTGGATTGTTCTGAAAGAGTTACAAATTTTGTTGATTTATTTATTTTAGTTGTTTTTGGTATCTGGACTCTGGTTTGTTTGTGCGTTGGAAACAGATTTCTTTGTTTTCTCTTCGTTTGTCTTTCTTCTTCCTTTGTATCCGGAGCTGGTTTGAGCAATGGCGGCCAGCTCGTGTATATCCTATGCAGTGGCGAGCGGTTCTTTTACGGCTGCCTCTGGGAGAGCGGAGCCAAAGCTGGTTACAAGGGTGAATGTGGAATCGACTCCTATATCCGTCGTCGCCATTTCGAGTTTGTCGCTGAGCTACTTGCCAAGCAGTAGTAGGAGGCCTATGAAGAGCACGAGCATCTCCGTATACGCGTCCGAAGTCGAACAAGCAGAGGCTGAAACTGAGCCCCTCAGCTTGAACGCCATCGATTCCCCTAATGCTCTTGAAGGTTCCAAGCTGTATGTCGGAAACTTGCCGTGGACCTGCGATAGTCAACAATTGGCTGAAGTTTTCGAAGACTGCGGAAATGTTGAAATTGTTGAGGTGCTCTCTTTTTTCAAAAACTTTACATATTCCTTTCTTTTTCTTGCAGTTTTACTAGAGTTCTCCTTGCAATACAATGTGAAGACATCAAAATAATTTCTGTACTTCTCAAAGTGGCTACACGTTCAATGCCAGCCCCAACATTCTATGGTTGGATTGTTTATATAGTAACGTTGCTCCTATCCATCTTCAGCTTCCAAGTTCCGACAAGATTTTGCAAAAATATCCAACTAGAATCTGTAATGCTTTACAGCGCTTTTGCTTCAATGGAGATCATCTGTTTTCTTGGGCATCTATCCATGCACTACAGGGGTTTTGCTCTCTCTGATTTGTTTTATCAGTGAGACATTCCTGCCACCATGCATAACTCAGTCTTCATCTATTAAGGAACTACATTAATGACAGTCTTATAGTTTGGGTTTCTTTTCCCTTGCAGGTTATGTATGACAGAATGACTCAAAGAAGTCGAGGTTTTGCTTTTGTCACCATGCGCTCAACCCAAGATGCCATGGCTGCTATTGAAAAATTGGATGGCTCTGTATGTTCAACATTGCCCAAAATCCCCATTTGACATCAAGCTGGGCAATCTTTCAGAGTCTGCAATATACTGATTTTAATTGGGAGGTTGCATTTCATCTGGAATCTGATTCTGTGAACTTGTCCATGAGGAGTGCAAACTACCAACCTTACATGTCATGAATGCTATTTTGTATTGTTCACAGAAATTAAATTGCAGAGCTTGGTTTCTCCAGGACTTTGGTGGGAGAATTTTGAAGGTTAACTTTCCTCAGTCATCAGCAAGAGAGCCAAGGATGAGCAACTACAATGCCAGTCCTCCACGCAGAGAAGGTGGTAGCTATGACAGCCCCAACAAGCTTTTTGTGGGCAATCTTTCCTGGAATGTGGATGATTTTGCCCTTGAAACTATTTTCAGTGACTATGGAAAGGTTTTGGATGCAAAAGTTATCAGTGATCGTGAAACTGGCAAGTCAAGAGGCTTTGGATTTGTAACTCTTGCTTCTGCTACTGAAGTGAATGAAGCAATCAAGAACTTGGATGGAGCTGTAAGTTTTACTTCCAGTTCCTCACTCTACATTTCCAGTTAGCTGCTTTGAGGAAGGATTTCTGTTCAAGGAGGGTGTCATCTTTGAAGGGCTGGTAATTATGTAGTCTCCTTCATCACAAAAATGCAGGGTTCTTCTTTGACTGTTTTATGCTTCTGAGGTTCAAGTTGAAGCTTGATACCATTTTTTGTTTCAACAGGAGTATGATGGAAGACAGTTACGAGTAAACTTGGCAGGGGAGAAGCCTGCCCCAAGGCGCAACTACTGAGTTGGGTGCTGTAGGGGAGAAAAGATCCTGTGAGTATTTCCATAAGTCCCTAGTAGCTTCTACCTCAAGTGATTCTTTAGAAGAGGATTTGATCATGCAAGTGGTGGGGCATCATCTATTTAGGCTGCTTCAAGAGCATTTTAGGAAAGACTGTCAATTGAAAGACAGAAATGTGAGGGTTGTTTGTGTACTTTGTGCACCCTTTATCTGTCATAAAGAAATACTCATTGTAGACTGACTCAGTGATACATCTGATATGTTTCTTGTCTGATTTTTTTGCTGATGAAATCACTAATATCAGACTATGATGCTTCAAAAGCCACAATCAGCTTGTGACTTCATAACTAATCAGTAATCCTGCAAGTGAAAAGCACTGCACAATTTGTGTGCAATACATCTCACCAGTAGTCATTGTTCGTTAATTTTCCAGTCAATTTTTTGTGAGATCAATTCCTGCCCCTCATTGTTCCTATATGTTGCATTGCAACAAATCATCATGACATCAGGCTTCATTGACAGTCAGATTGCTCTTTGGAAAGCTGGTTATATCTGCAAAAGACTCAGGATTGTAAGTATGTAATGAATTACAGTGCAGATTTTGTATAATTGTTTGTCCAGATCTTGGGCAGATTATTATATACTTATCTATATGCCCATCATTGGGAGCTGATGAAGTCAAGGAGTACCTGTGGCCAGATTGTCATTGCCATCCATGATGAAGGTGATGGTCTGACACTTTATGAGCAACTCTCATGAAAGGTTATGACTGCACACTAAAGTTTGCCTTTGTCATGGAGATGTTGTTTTGGTTTTCTTGCTTGGTTTCATGGTCAAAGAGATGGTTTTTCTTGCATCTTGGTTTCATAGTCAAGATCTATCTATTTTGGAATGGCTGGATGGGCATGGAGTGAACCGTGCTTCATAAATTGGCAAAATCTTTCAGGCCTTCCTGGACTGATTAGTTGCTTGAGTTCTTCAATCTGCAGCTCCTGCTTGCAGCTCCCACTACAATCCCTGGTTCTGGTCTCATCATTTGTTTCAACTGATTATGCTCCTCTCCAGGTACCTCATTCTCCTCATCCAAACTAAATCAATCCTCACTACATTTCACTGGATAATCATCTGAACAGGTTTTTTGAGTAAACAGCTTCAAAGTTTAAGAAATTCTATGAAAATTTCACTAAATAATAGCATAATGGAAACCAATTGTAATCCTGATCATGAAAATGAAGAAACCCTAATCCAAAAGAAATGAGAAAATAAGAGCAAAAACTATACTGAAAAGCAGGTTGAACAAACATTGGCAGTTGGCACACGCGTTCAGCACCTCGAACAGCAAAACGCATGGTATTGATGATGGCCCAATCTACAGTAACATTGGAGTGACTTCATCAGCTCTGGCAGTACAAATGTTTGGGAATGCTCAGGACCTTCAACAGCAAAATGTATGGTATGATGATGGCCCAATCCACTGTAACATTCCATTGACTTCATCAGCTCTGGTGGTACATGTGTTGCAGATCACCATTGCTTGGACCCTGCGCTGCTATACCATGTTGCTAACATTGGTTCCTTGTCAAGTGTAAGTGTTTTCCTGTCCAACTGGCAGAGGAATTTGTGGAATTTGCTGCCACTGGTCCAAGACTAGGCAATTCGCATTCAGCCAACGACTCTATGTCAAGGAACCATTGCAAACCTCTGGTAAGTGCTCAAGTGGTACCACCATCATGGCTAGAGACTAATGCACATATGATTCAAACAGTCAAGTTCATCAGAATCATGCTGATGCTGTTATGAAATTGATAACACATCTGAATTGCACAGAAAGGGGAGAAGGCATATGTGAGAGCCTGCCTGTGTGACTGCTAAAACGTGTTGCTCACATTGGTTGTTCCTTGTAAATTTGTAAGAGTTTTGTGTCCAACTGGCAGACAAATTCACCAGAACTGCTGGCCAACACACAAATTCACCAACAACTGCTGGATCAACCAATGACTTCTCAATCTTCAAAAAGGGTAAGTAAGACTCTGAAGAAGTGCATTACAAGCTTAGGAGAAACCCTAATGCAGTGCAGTAATTGGTCATCCATTGCACTACACTGCAGCCTGTGAAATAACCAACCATAATTCCTGAAAAATGCCCAAGAAAGCTGGCTCTTGGAACAATGATTGAAGTGGAGACACAGTTCAAATGGAGCAAAGCTCATTGGGAGAAAGAAGACCAATAATCCACCAAGTAGCTGAAAGTGAACTCACAAAAATGGACAGTTGAAGAGGGGCTCCCAGAGTATCGCAAAATCATTTCTGTGATGGTTACAAGACTCTGGAATTCATGGAAAGGAGATGTCCAAAAATATAGCTTGTATACAACTTGTACACACACCTGATGCAGGTTGTTTTTGAATAATTAACAAAGTTTGGTTTCTGCATAAGGAGGCAATCTTTCTTTCATCATCCTAAAAGAATGAAAGACTAGGACCAGCAACTGAGATGACAACACTCATGGGCATATTATAAATACCCATTAAGTTTCTCCATAAGAAATGTATGTGTCTACAGCAAAATTACAGAGTCTATAATGTTCAATCAAATGTGTCAAGGGCAAAATGCGCAGTTATGCACATTGTCCAGGAACAAAACCCACTTGGTTGTTTACATTGTCAAAAACAATGCGGAAGCCCTGTTGCTGAATGTTGCCAATAATTGAGGGTCCTGTGGTCCCAGCAAAGGCAAAACAATAGGTGTTGGAATTGTCTACAGGAATCAGGTAGTTGCTTGCAGGGAAGTCCATGTCTGCACCATTCTGAAAATGCAGGGTCACTGTGGGGACATCTACACTCATCATCCCTGCAAGATTGTAACAGGTATCAAAAAGGGAAAATCCAGGTGCAGGTCTTAACCTCCTTGTTCCTGCTCGGAAGGCATCCCTCATTGCTCTGTAAGCAGGCATGGCTAAGCGAGTGACTGAAGTTCCAGAATCAATGATCACACCACCTTCACCCGAAGCATCATCCAGTTGGAACACTTGTGTAGGAATGGAGTCTAGCAGATTGCCCCCAACACTGATCCCTGTCAATTGCAGGTAGTAGAAGGTACCAATCCTTGCATTTTTCACTTGTGGAGTGAATGTCACTCCTGAAGCTGGAACTGAAGCATTTCCAAAGATGAGCAGTGACCTATCACTGGTGTCTGTTTCACGGTCTGTAAGACAATAGGAAAATTTCTCCCCTATTGCAGGACCCACTTGGCTGGGAAAAGACAGAGGACCTTTGCCAAGGCCCAAAAGCCCTGCAGCTCCCACAAAGTATCCTTCATTATCATGTCCACAACCCATTGGAATTGAGTTCAGAACAACAGCCGCATGGCCAGGTTCAGCAGTTGATGCTGTAGATTCTAGCGTGATAGTATCAGTGGAGAACTCTCCCACAGTGAAAGACCCATCGCCATAATCCACCTGCAGGCGGAAAAACACATTAACAAATCTTGTGCTCCACGTCTCCAGGACACCAACAAAATGCAAATGTTCAGCTCATGCATATCACAGGTCCAGATCATGCCACCCTACAGTCAAAGAACAAACTTCTTACATTCGAAGCCTGTTGGGGAAAACAAGAGCAAAAGTCAATCCTGAGGAAGGTCTGGCATGAACCTGGTAGAGGCAATCACTCATCTGGCATCCACTTATATCTAGATCCTGGCATAGCTTCGAGCCACATGTGACAGTTGCATATGTAGATGATCCCGAAGGGTTGAAGACAGGATCATCTTGCTGGTAACAATTCAAACATGGTGCACATTGTAACCACAAAATGTCGCTGCCAGTATCAACCACAAGATAGGTTGCCTTGGGAGGTGTACCAATGGAAAGTCGAACGAAATACTCCCCACTTCCCAAGGTCAATCCTGACACAACTGGAGCTTGAAGATCACTGGCTGCAGCTGCAAACTGCTGATCTAGGTTGTGAAATCTGCCCTGAGGTGCTGGTATCGTCATCTGGCCTGACAGCATTCGCTGCTGTATGTAAGCATGGATGCCAGTCACCCGCACATGATCCCTTGCTATGCTTTCTCTCATCAGCTGCTCGTCTGTTGCATTGATCGGGCGGAAGGGTGATGAAGGAGCATACCTGTGACAGGTGGATGCCCAGGGATAGAGAAGCATTGCACATGTGGTTTTAGGGTTTAGAAATTATTGGAAAACTCTGCAACAGGAAAAAGGAAATCCCAACATAGAGAACTTCTTACACCAAATCCAGCTTTCTTTAAATTGCACCAAGCATACTAATCAATTCACGAAGTTTCAGGGCTTCTCAAGAAAGATTTCAGTCCCAGCTGCACCCACCCACCCACCTGTGCATTAGGTTTGCTTGCACTCCGTGACCCCGGCTATGCTCATGTGACAGGGAAGTGGTGGTCGAGCCCGTCCTCATGGGCAATTCAGACACCGGCCGCCAACTGAACTTGTCCTGCCATGACGCAGCTTTGGAAGTTCTTCCCGCAACATCCAGACTCTGGTACACGTAAGATATCTCTGCAGCAGTATCTGAGAACACCTGTCTGGCCGACGAAACCTCAAAGAGTCCTGTACAAACCGTGAGCAAGACACCCAACCAGTAGTAGGAGTAGTACATGATGAGCAATACACAACTAGAATCAACGCGCTCGCTGCTGCTTCTTCTTCTTCCGCGCAGTAGGATCGTCACGTCTCCGATCCCTCTCATAATTCCCAAAAACGCGCAATTCTGATCAGAATATTCTAGCTCCCAAAGTTACCTCCCGACACAACGTCCTGACTGACGACACCCCCAAGTACTCACTTAGACATCAATAAACCAAACAAACAAAAGCTGTGCTCAGGAAGAAGAAACTCCACGTCCAGCGACTTCTGCAACAATCTATTTGTACAGTGTGAGGAAAGATCAAGTTCTCCGAAACTGATCATGCAGGTACAGACATCTAACTTCATGTCACCCGACCGCAATGTACAAATTACAACAACCCAATGCCGCACTCAATAACAACAACAACAACAACAGTAAAATATAACACCATAGAAACGAAGACAACGACAACAACGACAAGGAGCGATCCGGAAGTGTTCTTCAAGGATCAATTGCACAAAGTTATGACCAAGTAAGCAATTACATGATGCAGACAAAATTACACGACGAGACTCAAGTGTTTAGAAGTTTCTTTTTAAAAAGTAAGAGAAAAAGAGGAAAAAAAACTGGATTATAGAAAGCAAGCACACGTACATGCGGAAGAGGATCTGTGCGAGAGATTTGAGTTTTAATAATCTAAATCAAAGCTTCAATGCATGTGTGCTCTCGATCAAGCAAGCAAGCAAGCAAGCAAAGAGAGGAAGAAGAAGAAGACGACGACGTCTCAAAGGCGCCTCGGCGGCTGCTGTTGTCATTAGGCACTAAATCGTGTTAAGGACTAGTAATCATGCTTAAGATTAAGTACTCATCTTGGGTTTGAATTATTACGTGGTCCTGTCAATTATCTTAACTTTAGTAGCTAATTTTAAGAAACGTATTGATTTAACTTTTTTCTCTTTTCTTTTTTCAAACAAACATTTAAATTGATATCACAATTATTGTTTTATTTCCACACACAAAAAAAACAGGCAAATGAATTTGAAAAACAAAATCCATTTTTTTCCTTCCGAAAATATAGAATTAATTACATCTGATGTGATCATATGTTTGAATTTTGTGTAGCATTATTAGGACTGAGAATGCTCTGATTTGGCTATCAGGTCATGAGTTATATAAGTTATAAGCCATAACCTTTGACCTTTGTTTCCTTTGTTTCTTTTAAAGGTGCATTCACACCTAATGTTAACTCAGTGTTAAGGGAAGAAAAAAGGTGGCATTTTAGGTGATACCCAATGTGAATTGGGTGATTGTTTAATATTAAGTGAATATTAACTTAGCATAAAATGTTTAGCTAGTCATTTAGAACCTAAACCTATTTACTAGAGTCCTTAAAACCACTTGTGTGAATGCACCTTAAAAGCAACCTACTAATTAGCAACCTACTAGTTAGCCCTTTGCTTCTTGGATGAAACTGCCATGAATGTTTTTTCCATGGATGAAAAGATGGCACCTCAATCCTCATTATGGTCGGTTATGCCTGGTAATCAGCTCCAGTTACCAGAGATAGGCTCTGTGCTGCTTGCAAGCCTTTCTGGTAATTGGCAGCCTCTTACCAGTTACCTAGTCCTCATTAGGTAATTAAGAAACAGAAATTAGCAATTTTTGAACCAAACCCATCATTTATCTCACAATGTTGATTCAACACATAAACAGTCAAGTGATTTCAAAAAACAAAATTCAAAAATTCAAAACAACAGAATTATGTTTGATGTGATCATGTGCCTTGAAGGATTGTTGTGTTGTTGTTATTGTTAGGCCTAATGATTTAATTTTAATTAATAACTAGTGTAGCATGTGCTGTTGTTAACTACATACTGTAACATAGTTTTCAGACTACATATTGTTCTGTGAAAATCCAGTTTCTTAATTAAAAAACTATTTAAAAACTTTTTACTGAATTAGCAATTATCATGTTTATGACAAATCATCGGTTTTATGTTCATCACTGTTAATTATCACAAACTTAGTAGCTCATTAAGGAATTTATGAGCAACTTTTGAACCAAACCCATCTTTGATATGACAAAACTTGTTTCCATTGACACACCATGTAAAGTGCAGGGTATCACCCTCGGTCTTGGTCATTACTGGAAACAATTCGGCCTATTATATGTGGCCAGTATATAATATGGTACCAGCCAAATTGATAACCTGGGTATGTTTATTTGATGCAAATTGATATTGGCGGGTCCAGTTTTTATTTTGTGGTGATTTTTCTCCATTTTGGGAAAAATATGTTACCTCACAAATTCCCTGCTTTCTTGAAAAAAATTACCCCGAAAACGAAAAATATTCCCAAAAAAATCAAAATTTTGTCACACTTCCCTACAATATGAAAGGGTGCTTAAGGTTTTCTACTTCCAAATTTGGCTAAATATACTTATGGAAAATCATCAGTTCAACAACATCTCAAAATCGAAGGAAAAAACATTGGGTAGGTCCATTAAAATTTCAAAATCTAGTTATTTGGTAACCTATGAATTATTATTATTTATTTTTTCAAATACTCTACCCAACTAAGTATTTTTAAAAACCAATATTTAGCAAATTCTGAACTTCAGCACCTTGTTCAAATCAGGTTATTAGGTCAAATTTTAGGGTCAAGTTCTAGGCTCTTCAACTTTTAAAGTTTTCTTAAAACTGCTATTGAAACTTAACAAAATAACTGATCTATTTTCAAATTGACTTAAAACTTGAACTGAGGGTGCTACCCTTTTTGATAAGGTTTATGTTTTCAAAGTACATAAACATAATCTTATGTAAAATATATAAACTTAATTCTACATTTTACACAAGTTGTTGTATTTAACTGGTTGTACATAATTAATATTATATAATCTTTATCTTGAAGTGTGTGAACTAGTTAAACAAACTAGATACACATTTTTTAAAAATTATTTAGTTGTGTGTAATGGAGATGGAAGGGACCTTGTCTTAGATCAAACTCATTTTAAATTTTTTGTGAAAATAACCAAAACCAAAGGGTTTTGAAATTCAAAAAACTGATCTCAAGATTGGACTAAAGATTCCATAAAAACAAAATTTTGAAATCAAGAACTGAACAACATTTGTTTCGACCAATCCAAATCAGTGTAAAACCAATGTTGGGCAATTCTCAAGTATTGGGTGAGATTTTTGACATAGGTATGGCCAACCTATGACTCTCACAAAAAATGGAACCAACAATCTTATATATAAAAGCAAACATGGTGTCTGTCCGTTTGTCTGTGGCGACAAAAACAAGATGAGGTCCTGAAATGAGCGAGGTCCTCAAAATCTTCGAGGACCTGAACCGAGGTGGCCAGAATCTTCGATAAAGGACTTGAATCGAGATTCTCAGTACCCGGTCCAGACCTCGAAATGGACCTGAACCGAGGTTCCAGAAAGAAAACTCGTCGTTGGGGACCTGAAACGAGGTCCTCAGAAAGAAAACCCGTCGTTAAGGTCCTGAAACGAGGATGCACTCTTTTATTCACTAACACTGAATTTTTATTTTTTTTAAATTAATTTTTAAAATTAAATTATTTCTCGGGGGCCTTGACCTAGACCCTATACATGTGCACTATTTTACTCACCAACACTAAATTTGTTTTTTTTTAGGGATTCATAATAGCCGTCTTTGATTTGTTTGGGAAAACGGCTGTTATGAATCCTGAAAACCGACTTGATAACCATGGGGGTCTGTTCCTGTTTTTCAAAAGAAGTTTGAAACAATAACCTAGACCGACGGTTCTTTGATTCTGATGTTTTTCAATGAGAAAGAACCAGAGGTTCTTTTTTTTTCAAAGCATCGCGACTGGCAGTTCTCGATTTCGGACATATTGAAGAACCGACAGCCAAACACAGGTCTAGTTCAGTGTTGGGTGGTGCTTTTGAGTCTTTAAAGAACCACCGGTTCAGGTCCTTTAAATATTTCAGACCCTAAGAGCCCCCTGCTTCCTGTTCTTTGAAAAAACAGGCCAGGGCAGCCCCTGCGGGGGGCCGGGCGAGGTGCCACGAGTGGCTGGAGTTTAAAGAAACCGAGGGACTTCACAATGGCCAAAGGTCACAGGCACCCACTCATTTTCATAAAAACTGTCCAACACAACACTGGTTTGGATGAGTGTTTGATGTAGAAGTGTCAATAGTTGTATATACAACATGTAAAACTTGTGTATGTGTAAATGTTTACACTTACACAAGCCTGGATAAATGTTTTGAGGGGTGTAAATGTACATATTATATACCCTTAATGACCATGCCTTCTTGCAAATTTATACTAATTAGTTGTGAGTGCATCCAAAGCACAAATTTTTTGATTTTTGATTTTTTGCAATGGGCCATTTGGGTGGCCTATCACCAAAAACAATATGAAATCCTCCTTCCCCAAGTAAAAACCACATTTTTTACATTGTTTTACACTGCAAGCCATATAAGTGTATTTGTCTTACACTTACATTGTTTTACATGTTTACGTAAAATCATATAAATTTATTTGTTTTTACACTTTCACTGTTTTACATGGCATAAAATAAATTTACATGGAATTTCATTTGCATATCTCGTGCTTTACATTTACACGAAGTGTAAGTCCTAAACCATTCGTCAATCATCATATGAAAATCTTGTATGAGCAGGCACAATTTTTCATTCCTTTCATTTAAAAACATCATATGTATAGTAAATCATTTCATAACAAACATTCCTCCTTCAATGCCTTTTGCAAGTGCAATAAATTCATTCAAACAAGGCTTCCTTGTCATGTCTAAAACATTCTAAGTGCAAAAGCTATGCAACAAATGCAACATCATAAGAAGATGTCACCATTAGAATCATCCAAAAACAAATCACATATTACTTTACCTTTATTTCTTCAAGATCCCATGCACTTAAAATTACAAGCATTATGATACAACCAACAGTGTTACCATAAAAAATCAGAGTCAGAATTTTGCTACTATTCCAATTCTATTACACTAATTACATATAAGCTTAAGAGCATAGTGAACAAAAATATTATCCTCACCAATTCCCTAGTATGGCTTAACATGAAATTCATAACAAGGCTGCATTTCAGTAAATGAACCAAAGAAGGGTCAGTGGTTATCTGCAGTAGACCCATGGCACTAAGATTTGCATAGTATATTCCAATTAAGGCTCACATTGAAGAAAACTCAGGAGGCACCTAAAATCATTTTTGAGAGCTTTACAAATGTTTACAGTTTAGTGAACAAACTACTTCAATAATCAATTTGCAATGATAGATTTTCAGTCATGTAAAAGAGCACAGAAAAAGTTTTTGGTTATATTGGGTGATGTCGAAGCAATCAAAATCTCCGGGACATAGAAATGCAAATTGCTACCAAATTTAATTCCTACCAAATTTCAGGTAAAGTTACGGGTAAAGAGTGAAGTTGGGCAGCATAATATCATGGCAAAATCCAGCAAACTGTGTGACCATCACAGAGGATCAGAGTGGGCTTGGCATTGAGCAAACCTCCTCTGGAAAAGAATTTTGTTGATGATGTAATAAAACACATGCATTGTAACATGTCATAAGAATATGAGCAATAAATTAGTCATATATCTTTAATGAATAGCTCGTAGTAAACCCGGCATCACCACCTGCATTAATATATATAGTCAACATGTCAAATTCACCCAATTCTTGGAAAGATCTACAACAAATTGGTTGTCCCCTTTCAATAGGAATGAAATTCGTTAACATATGTTCTTGCTGATCTCTGATCAGGTTCCGCCTAAACCCTAAACAACAAACTTCTAGACCAAAAAACTTAAATCCAAAAGGGTTTTACAGTCCATTATTTTCTGAGAAAATCCATCAAAGACAGGCCCAGAGTCGGGACTTACCAAGCCCCCCCTTATGCAATACTCCAGGAGAATCAGTTGTGTAGATCAGCTTAATTATTAGTCATATTAAATAAGAGAACTGATCTAGCTAGATGCATTTTTCTGAAGATCAAGTTGAAGCTTTTCCATTCGAAGGATATATAGCTAAGGTATATTGCAAGCCGCCAAAATATAGCAGGATTCTTGAAATTTTCTACTTTCCTCATTGACCTATAGCCAAATTTGGCTAATTTCTCTTATGGATGATTGTCAGTGTGGTTACATGACAAAATTGGAAGAGAAAAACAGAAAAGAACCCTGCTTGAAAGTAGAAAATTTGTGCTAGTTTTTTTGCAGGTAATTTCTTTGATAAATGGGTAACACTAATTTTAAGAGATTTTGATCTTGTTCTTAATATGCCAGAGATCAACAAGAGTTTAACCTAAGACTGCATTTTTAATCTAGGCAATTCTTTGGGTTTAAGAGGTACAGACTAATTGATCTGCAATCAATTAGTCTTAGGATCATATGTAATTAGAATTTGACATGATGAGAAAGGCTGGTTTCACATAACCTCAAATAGAATTCTTGATTAAAACAAAACTAGAAGTCTTTTTTTTATATGATGGTTTTCCCAAGGATGAAGAGTGTGAGGGAGAAAGTAACCCCAAACATCGCGTATAGGAAGCCACGGTCTAGCACGAATCCATATAGAGAAATTCCAGCTCGCGAATGTTGTAAATATGTCACTGCAACAACCAACAACAACAATCACAGCCACAATTTCATCAAATTCATGACTTTGATCGAGATGTACATGCCCCCTTACAAATCAAGCATTATACCAGGGAAGTATAACTAGTTTTGATGAGTCTGGAGTGCACTGTGCTTTTTACCCAGGGCTTGACGCTTTTGGTAAGCCTCAAAGTCATGAATGGATTGCTCAACTTCAGTTTTGAATCTTGGTACTGATGAAGAATCAGCGAGATCATCAAATGAGTCATTGTACAAAAGAGGATGAGCTGGTCCATAGAGCACGGCTGCAGGCGATCTTTGTGAATTAGGAGGATGATCTCCAGAGCTGCAGTTCATGCTGTTATCGACTGCAGCTGCATGATCTGCAGCGAAATATGCAGCTGTGACAGCTGATGGATTACAAGTCGCCAGAGCGTGCCATTGACTCACTATTCCCACAATTCTTTGAGCTCTATGCGTAATCTTGGCTGCTCCGTGAAGACATAGTACAAGACCCGTCAATTGCACCACAGAACACACCTGCCCATACAACATCATGTACAGATTCATACAGCACATGTATAATGATTAATCAGCATGGAGAATTTCTGTATCTGCAGAGAATCAGATGGAATCCTGTTTCTAAAGATTCTGGTGGAATCCTGCAGTTTCTAGAGATTGACTCTGGAATGATGATATATACTATTTCTAGAGATTCAGGAATTTTGTTAAATTTTGAGATTCTGGAATATTCTTTTCTAGACGTTGTAGAATGTACTCTTTCTAGAGATTCCTGGGAGTTTTGAGAGTCTCGGAATATTCTCTTGTAGAGATTCTGGAATATTCTTTGATCATTACCGCGAGATCACCGGCCCTGAAGAAATTGATGGATTTGGCGGATCCAAGAATGACAAAGAGTGAGCACATCTGGCTGAAGCTGATTGTGAACAGAGACGAGACCATGAAGATCCGGAACCTGTGACTTATTGTAAGCAATTGACTCCTGATGCGCATGTGCTCAGAGAGAATGATAGAGACGTCGGGCGTTTCCTCCAGCAGCTTCTTGTAGCCCTTGAGACGGAGGATTTGGAGGCAGCACATGAGTCTAAATAGGACGCACATGAAAAGAAAAACTGAGGTGCGGTACAGCCATGACAGCATACCAGCAAAGCACAGCACCACGTTTATCATTCTGGGGTGCGCCCCTCCGGGGAGTACGAAGAAGGGAATGGAGATTGAAACATATAGATACCACCATACCCTGAAAATCAGCTCTATCAGGAAACAGGGAAGAAGAATCCATCGCAGTAATGAGAAGGCGCTCTGCAAAGCTCACAATTGCAAACCCGATCTCTCGTGGAATCAGCTCGCAAATCAATCTAAGACCTCCAGAAAACTGCAGATATGTAGAGCACGAAAAATCCGACAAAGGAGGCAGCTAACTAGACTTGAGGCCTCAAAGAAACACACACACACACACACACACGAAGAGAGAGAGACAGAGAGCTCTCACATGAAGTTCCTGTTCGTAACCTAGCTGAACATCGTGGGACTCCTTCATGATCTTGTCGAGAAGAAGGGTGCGTCGGAGCCCGTAATGACGAATAATGTGGGAGAGGCAGAAGAACGAAACGGCAGCTAGTGCAGACTCCGAGACTTGCACCAACTGCTCAAAAGGATGGCTATGCTCTTCGCTGCATTCCGAGCATGACACGAAAGTGTAGTTGGCAACCGGAACGACAACGGCAAACAAGCAGAAAACGATCCATGACAGGACTACTTTGGTCGGAGTCGATTGATCTAGTCCTAGCCATGCGAGTCCAGATCTGAAATGCCGCAGCTCGTCTTTCGGATTCGAGAGCAGCCGTTTGTAAAGAGCCCTTTTTGCAATGCTCCGAGCTGCTTCTTCATCACATACAATACGTCGCCGCGGTTCACTAGTGCTTCTTCGCTCAAGATCATCAGCATCACCAGCGGCGGCTTCTTCTTCAGCGAAGGCGACATTGGCTCCGAATTTCACGGCCAGCTTCGGTGATCGATGCCGCGGCTGCTTCATTTCCGAATCACTAGAATCAGAGGAGCTGTCATGTCGATATTTTTTAGTACGATTCCGCGACGGGGTGCAGATGGAACTCTCCGGCTCGCGATCCATCACTGGTGTGCGTGGGCCAGCAGGTGCAGGTGTAGCTTCTTCACCATTTTGTTCGTGACGATCTGCATCATCGACTCTGGCAGCGACATAGAATGGGACTCGATCAGCTGCTGCGGCAGCCTCTCCTCGATCCATTGTACTTGAAGCAGGCAAAAACACGCACACACAACACACACAAACAAAAAATTGCTTGCACAATTGGAACCCTTCCCGATCCCGGGATCACAACACGTCCCGATCTCGAGATCATCAGATCAGAAGCTTTAGCCTCTCCTAATTCCTGCGATGCTGCAGCACAGCAACAAGTTGCTGTAATTGGAAACGAGTTCGCAGTTCCGTGTCCCGGACCTCACGACGGAGGAGCCTCGGCGCGCGCGCGCGCACAGCTCCGAACTCGAACTTTCTGAGTACAATTAAGGATATTTTGGGCACTTTCGCACCAGCTCATTTTTCACTGGCGAAATTTCGCCTAAAAGGAATTTCTTTTATAAGCCGAAAATGTTCAGTGAATTTGGAGGTTTTTAATCGCCAGAAGTGAGAGAGAGAAGAGAAAACATTAAATAAAACATTGAAATCGTCAGTTTTAAAATCTGGTTGCAGTGTTCAGCCATAAATATAGAAGGTTGATTAAAGATCTGTATTTTCTTCCTAGGGAAGAAATTGCCTTTTTTTTTTACAGAATCAAATAGCCCGTGCCATTGGCCCAAGTGTGAACTGGTTACCCAACTACTGTCACCTCCCATCATGTTTTTGTTACGTAATTGAATTTCCCATGAAAAAAATCAATATCACCCATAACTTAGGTCCAAATATTTCCAAATCATCTTCATTAAATCTGACTCATCAAGGGCTTTCCAACAACATCAAGAGTGTGTCCCAAACTTCCTTTAAAAAAAAATTTAATTTAAATGAATTTTTAAATATTCAATATTCAATAACTTCTCCACCATAGGTCAAAGTGTTATAAACCAACAAGTGCAACCCTACTCATGGAGGGCTTTCCAACTGTACCAAGACCTCCAAGAGGTCATGGTTCAAGAGATCTCAACCTGGAAAAGAAGCAAAACAAACAAACCACTGTCCATAGATAGATGAGTGCCACTAACTACATAACAAAATTCTTTAAAAAAAACATTGCTTTCAACACACAAGTTGTTTGCTAATTTTTTTAACACCAAAAGTGTTAAATTTAAGTTTGCAACACAGAGGGGAATATATGTGAAGTTATTCTGTGTGGGAAGTGTTTTTTAATAAATTTTTTAATGTCTAGCCTAAGTGGTGATCATACATAGGAAGATGCAGAAAAAATGGCACCATGAAGCAGTAGCCAGTAGCCAAATCAGGTCACAAACCAGATATGAAGTACAAATCTTTAATCATTTTTTCATACAAACTCAAAGCCAAGTATTGAAATCTGGCCTTAACAAAATCCTCACTTATGGTGATTGAAACTTTTCAAAATCACTTCATTTTGGTTTTCTAATTTTAAATTTTCTTTTAAATTTGCCAGTAAAAAGAAGGGCTGGGCCAGAGTGAACCAGCACCCACCAGCTCACCATTCACTGTATGCCCATTATGACTCGGTTGTGGATGAACTTCAACCAAGTTAATATCTGGTTTTGCCTTGCTAACCCATTCTACAAGAAGTAGGACCTCCTACATATAGTGAGATAGATTAGCTATGAAAATACCAGTGACTATTATTAGATATTATGTAGATTGTCTGTATATAGGTAAGGGCTGTTTTTACTACCTACCTAGTAACTAGCTTATAAGTAGTAAACTATAGGGAACTGGAACCCAACATGAAACTGCCTTCTGATTACTCTCCATCCATCCTTCATGGTGCACTGGTGAGTGGCCCCATGGCCACCCCTAGTGTTTAGTTGCTACATATATAGCTTTCTACAGAACTTTGAAGTGAAAGTAATGGTTTTCCTATATGGCCTTGTCTGCCTCTTTTTAGTGCCCTTACAAGTCTGAATGAATGGAGGGATCCTATGTGGTCTAATGGACCTAACTTGGGCAGGTTGGGAGACCTATTATTTACAAGACCATTCTATAAAATTCATGACCATTATACAAATCCATATGAAAACGTGGAAGTGTGCTAGGTATAGCCCCTTTTGCTGCCCATTCCAAAATTTGGGCTCACCCAGCTTCCAGGCTGCCCCAAATTCCACCTGATCACAGTGGTCTGTACCTGGCATGCTCCATAATATGAAAGTGGCATCCAGCCAAAACAAGCCATGGTTACACCTATCATGGTTTCTGTTGCAAAATTATGCCCAGCATTTTTCATTTGCATTTTACATTCTCTAAACCCTCCTACATCCAACTCACACAACCCAGGTGAGTAAGTATCATATTAAGTTAGTAGGTAGCAAATGTAAGTGGTCACTATGTAGTTAGGTAAGTGTGTCACATGTGGGTGGTTAGTAGTTAGTACATTGGTAATCACTGTGGTTAGTTGAGGGGGAATGAAATGAAAAAGTGTTTCCTGTCCACATACCATCCATCCACATGCTGTATTGATGGAGGCTGGTTCACTCTGGCCCCTCTTTGTTTTTTTCAATTTTGAAATGTGGCTGAAGAAACAGTAACCTCCATAAGAAGATTTGCCCAAAATTGGCTATGAAAGTCAAAAAAATTAATAATCATTCTATATTTGGCTACTTGCTGAATGTGTAATAGAATGTTGGTGATTTTATTTCTTCCTAATCTGGCGAGTTAGGGTCATTTTCCATTGAAAATCCTTGGAATAGTTTGAAATCAGTTTTTTTTTAAGGTCAAAATATTGCAAAATTTGCCAGAAAATTCAGAGTGGAAAGTATGTTCAAACTTAATAGGGTTTCAATTGGTGGCCAAATATTTCTCCTGGTGGCTATATTCATCCTATGGAACAAAAGGGCTTTAAATTTTCAACCACTATTTTACAAAAAAAGTAACCACCCATTAGTTTATATACGTGACCCTTACCCCCTCAGTTCACTCTTTGAAAAAGAGAGAATCCCACCACACATGTAAAAACCAGTGTTATGCAGGTCTTTGATTCTGCACCCCAACAGTGAATGGACCCATTTACATTTACATGGACTTAAGAGATAATCAAGCATTGATAGAATTCTATGGTCGGACATAATGCCCAAGTTCAAAATGCAGACTTGCAAATTGATCTGCAGAAATCTAAAACTTGGAATAATTGGCAGAAAAGAAGCCGAATCATGTTGATGTGAATTTGGAGAAGCTAGAAGACTAAAAAGCTTCTTTATACTTTAGAACTCATTTGAAGATGTTTGTTGGGTGTGGACTGCTAATTAATGTGCTTAAAAATTTCACCAAGATGCATGACTTTGTATTACCCCACCCTGCCCCCTGCCCCCAATGATTTGAGCTTAGTAACCATCTCTATGTGTATGGGGTCTGTTTGTTGCCCCCATACACATAGCCCAACATTTGCCCCCATACACTGGAAGCTGGGTGAGCCCCAAATGCCCCCATGTTGGGTTGGCTAAATGTAATATTCTTCTGATGAACTTTTCCCCTTTTCACTTGGATTGTTGAATACAAAAATGACTTTTCAATATAAAATTTCTTGGCCCAGTTCCTTTTGTAGTTCATAACCTTGAACTAGGAGGGTAATAATATTATAGAGAATAGGTAAATAGACAGAATTTCCTAACATTAAAAAAATTATGAATCTTTTTTCAAATCTATTGAAGCCAAAAATCAAAATTTAAACATGTATAATACTCTTGAGGTTCATGTCAAAAATGATGGTTTCATTTCGTTTAATAGTTTGCATTTAAGTCTTCTCTGCTTCCTTCCTAGAGCCAAAACAATTGTCAAAAAAATCCTTTCAACCATTAAACTTGCAAATGTTTTTGACAAAACTTAAAAGGACACTCTTAAAGCATTTACTGTAACAAAAGAACTGCACTATAACGATGCGAAGTATGCACATTAGAAAAAAATAATAATTAAAAGAAGTGGATTAATCTTCAATAAATTTGCAACTAAAATCAATTTAAATGCAAATAAGAATAACTTGAACAAACACTGTGCTCGCTCTTAAATTACAGTTTGAAAAACCCAGGGATCTTAGACCTAGATCTCTTAACTAATATTGGGTACAAGGTTCTGACAAATTAAGCTTCAAGATGTAATTGTAAAAAAGCTTAAACGCCACTTAAAATTACACCATTGAATTTGGGACTTGGGGCTCTATACAAAGTGGGATAAATATGGATCATCATTTGATATATTCAAACCTCCCTTTTCTCTGTAATATTATCCTGGAAACATGAAGCTGGCCAAATTCCAATTACTAGTTAGGTGTGGAGATCAGGTAAGTTTCTAGCTCACCCATGTTCAACAGTTGAGAAGATAGTTCTAGTAGGAATCAGGTAGTACAGTTCTAGCATCCTTGTTCCAACAGTAGAAGAGCTAAATATGATCAGGTAGTTCTAGCACCCATGTTTCAACAGGTGAACAGGTGTGAAGATCAGGTAGTTCTAGCACCCATGTTCAACAGGCGAGAGCTTCGGTACTGCAGCAGCTGATCTGCAGACCTGAAAACCCTGCAACTAGTAAGCATACACGGAACTAGCTAGTGCCTTGGTTTGCAGCTGTACTAGTTTTCTTCTACACTGTACATTCTCGGGCTGGGGAGCTGCATATACTCCAGCTAGAGAGTTAGGTCAAATAGGAAAGGCTCACCTTTGATGCCCACAAAGCCAGCTTCTAGAAAGTCAGCTTGGTTGAAGACTTCGTTGCAGAATCTAAAAGAACCAGAATTATAGCTTGTTGTCTCACCCACTGACGGCCATAATTCGGAATTGGGTGTCTGCAAGCAGCTTGACGAACATACGGACTCGATGTTATCAGTTAATGTTTCAAGGGCTTCCACTACTTTAGTCATTGAAGGTCGGTCCTGTGGTAAGAGTGAGACACACTGGCATGCCACTTCTAGTAGCAGGCGGAGCGCTTCGTATGGCGTTCGGTCCCTCAGATATGTATCTACCACATCGGATTCATGTCCTTCTTTACATAAGTTTCGCACCTGCAGTACACCAGTACCAAAGTAAGCTAGCTGTTAATACAACATTGATCACATCAGGTGCAAAGCAAGTAGATCATCTTCAACCCAGAAACTGCACTCAACTAATTACTCACCAACCATACATGTGCAATATGCATGTTGAGAAAAATTCTGGTCATTTAGATCATGTTGACAATGGCAACACATGATTCATAAGTTTAGACTGTATTCCTACAAAGATGGATGTGCTATCAGAACTTCACAAGAGAGGTTGTTATATGCCAATAATATACATGCATAATAAATTATGTATTCAATTTTTTGTAGGGTATGATTGAAGAAAAAGCAAAAGTTCGTACCCAGCCAGCGAGATTGACATGATCCTCAGTCACCGTGAAGAAATCATCAGTTGGCCTGCGTCCACTAAGAATTTCCAGTAAAAGCACACCATAACTATAAACATCCACTTTCTCTGTAGCTTGTCCTGTCTTTGCATACTCTGCATGGCACAATGACAAGAATTCTTAGCAGCTGAAAAAGAATTAATAACAATATTCATACTGAAATGGTCAAAAAGAATTCTGATTTTCAACAAAGAATATATTGGTCCAGTCATACCAGTTCGGGCCAGATACCAAGACCAAACACGAAAAAGAACCCATATTAGATTACAGATCAAAACCAGGGTTTTAGGGTTTTTTAGGGTTTGGGTTTAGAGTTTAGGTTTTAGTGTTACTGCATCCAAAACCATTTAGCAGCTCCAGTTTATAAATTAATTCATGCATTCATGAAGACTTCAGCAATCAAAGTTTTCAAAAAGATGATTCATACTTTTTGACCATTTCAAACCTATGATTACCAATAAGTCTAGAAGATAATTTATGGATAAAAAATTAGAGATCTGTACAACTGGTACCTGGTGCAATATAACCAAATGTTCCTCCAACAGTTGCAGTGATATGAGTGTCACTGGAATCCAGGAGTTTGGCCAATCCAAAATCAGAAATATGAGGCTCAAAATGGTGGTCCAGGAGAATATTGGTAGAGCTTATATCCCCATGTATAATGGAAGGATCACAACCGTGGTGCAAATAAGCCAAGCCTCTTGCCACACCTATTGCGACTCGGTACCGTATCACCCAATTCACCACCTTCAATTCTGTCGATTTCTCTGTGAAAAAAAATCGGAAATTCCCAATTCACACCAATATTAATATAACGTGCAATACATGATTCTAAGTAGGCATATCACTCATTATAAGTATGAACAGAAAAAAGATTAGACGTTGCAGTACTGGTGCATCGTGCTTGTTGAGCACCTGCACGTCCATAGCTGCACAGATCCTCATACAAAATCCTTTTTAGATCATGTAGAGTACTGGTCTTGGGGTTTAGGGTTTAAATCTAGATCGATCAGTTGACATTCATACAATATTGACTTGAATACTTTATAATCTCGTGAAGAATCAATGTACGTAGAGTTGATGAATATTTACCATGCAATAGTTCATCAACTGAGCCATTGGGAAGGAAGTCGTAGATGAGGAGTTTTGATTGAGGAGCAGTGCAAAAGCCTCTTAATCTGACTAGATTCCGGTGCTTGACTGTAGCCAAGGTGTTGAGCTCGTTTTCAAAGCTGCGCTGATTTTCTAAGCACTGCTTCAGTTTTTTCACAGCAAACACGGAGTCGTCTTTAAGTACCAACTTGTACACCACCCCATATGCACCCTCACCAACAATATCTCTTTTGCGTACTCTGCTTATGGCTCGAAACATCTCTCTTGATGATGGAACTATTACTCCACTTTGGAACATGACTAGCTTGCCACCTGCATGCAGCAGCAGTAAATAAGTCCCCACAAAACTATGATCAAAATTGGCATATCAGGATCAGCTTGTTTAGACTGATGGTAGCATTTCTAAGCTCCATTTATATGACCAATTTCATAGATCAGGCCGTGAGCTATTATGCCACAGTTTTATCTGCACAACAGGGAACTCTTAAGGAGTGCAGATCATTACTACATAATTGCTAATTATAATGTTTACTTGCAGATTAATCAGTAGTGGACCATTTGCAGGAAAATGCAAGCTGCTACAATGACCTGCACTGGCATTGAATGATGAAGAAAACAAATGAATTACCTGTTCCAACATTTATTTCCAATTTAGTATCTGTTTTCATCCAGTGTCGCAGAAGAAGGAGGCCCAAGACAAGCTTCAACAGCAGAAAGACTCCCACTGACAATAACACTATTTGCAGGAGGCTTAAACCAGCTGAGCCTGTCTTTTGATGTCCTGCAGCATTCATCAGAACGAACGTTACCTTGGTTTGTCAACTTGTCAGCAATTTGGACTCTTATAAGATTTATCCTTATATGAGGTTGATCTGATTCTCAAAGATCAGAGTATATTCTCATGGATGACCATAGAATGGAATTCTAATGTGCACTTGAAGATTGAAGTATTGAGAAATCAGCAAGGAAGTATAGTTTATTACAAGACTGGCCCCCTGAAGAATTATAGGAAAATCGCTTTGATTCGAATACCGCATACATGCAAATTGGGATGAAGATCAGGTGCCAAAAAGAAAGTCATAGCCTACCAGCTATTGAAGCTCACCTAGTGTAGTTGCAACAGGAGGACTTATTGCGGGACTTGGACCAGCCGTACTAGTGGCAGGACAAATGGGGACTTCTTGCTGCTGTTCCTTAATGCTCACGCACAAGTTTGGGTTTCCTGAAAACCTAACCAAACAGGAGCATGAGGACAACGGTTGAATATTAGATGGTGAGCCCATGCAGCCTGATCATCCCATAATGCTGATTAGCAAAACCCAACCGCCAAGTTGTTTGATGGCACTGTGGCAACATATATGTGATCAATCTCAATTAGCTCCAAATTGAGTGAATTGAATAAACAGATCACAACTCTAAGTTGATCAAATGATGACTGTGTAAGATCAGGCTTAACAAGCACTTGATGATCATTGGAGCCCTCTTTTGAGTCAACTTACAAATTTATATTAAACTGGGAACAACTAGCTAGACAATGGACATGCACAAGGCGCTGGTACCAAAACTATGTAACATCACTCACGAGGATGAATTGAAGCGCAGCAAAATTGCTGTTGGGATTGGTCCAGAAAGCTCATTATTTGACAAGTCCCTGCAATGGACATCACAAAAGCAATATATATATATGTACTTAAATTCAATGACAAAACCTTAGAATGTGCCATGTTTTCATTTCCAGAGTTGGAAAAATGGCTGCATATAGAGAGTATTCCATACAAAGCAAGTCAATGAACTTTGTTCTAGAGCATCAAGTGTGAGCCCCCAGTCTGATCTACATACATAAATCTTTTAAATTCCCGTTGAAATACAGCAGGAGGAGACAACATAACTGGTTTTCAATCTTGTACTAAAACTAAAGAAATTGAGTACTCAGGACATCTGCAAGTGAAGAAGAAATCTAGATTTTATGATGCTCATGAGTAGTAAACGATTTGAATTTGCCTGCTCTAGTGCATCTTGAACACAAATATGTGCACAGGGCTCCACATGCATAATCTAGATCAATTAAAGAATATCATCAACTAATTGAAATAGATAGCAACTCAAGAGTAAAGAGCTTATGACAAAGGCTTACAGTCTTTGGAGGCTTATCATTTTGGCTAAACCATCTGGAATGCTCCCAGAAAGATTATTATTATGCAAATACCTGAAAAGAATAGGACTCACCAAAAAGGCTGTGAGAACTTCAAGGGTTAACATGTTGCATAGCTGCATGAGCTGGACATGTAGGTGAGGATGGTTTTTTTGAGCAGTTTACATCTGGAAAAGAGAATATAAAATATGGAAAATGATTGTACACTGGTGAGATAGTATCTAGTCTAGCACACTTACATTGCTCGTGTTCGTGTTAAGTTTCCAAAAGATGTGGGGATGCTCCCATTCAAGTTGTTATAGTGTAGGGCTCTGGCAAAACACAGTTGAATATCATTAGCTTACAGTAATGATCCTGATTGCAAAAGTTCCAGAAAATTGTTTCTCTCCAAAAGTCTATCTCTAGAGTTATCCTGTGAAGTTCCAATTTCTTGAAGACTCCTGAATATATCCAGGCACAAACTGGAAGGTTCAAAATAGTCTGAACTGAAGATCTGGATTATATGATATAAAGTTTCCTATGTTACCCTGGTATCTAATTCTAGAATACTGTGGTCTATCTAGAGTTAGAAGGAGGAGGCTTACAATCTCCTTAAATTAGTGAGCTCTCCCAATTCAGGAGCTATTGGACCCTGCAAATGATGTCTTCCCAGATTTCTGCATACACCATCCAGACCACCAATATATATTATATATATTATAACTATATATGAACTTTATTGTTGATGTTTTATTGTTGTTCATCAGCCAACAGTAAACAAACCCAGCTTCCCCCAATTTCATAAATTGATGTAGCAATAGTTTAGAACTTATAATGACATGCTACTAGTTTTCTGTGCCATGAATTTCAGAGACTTAGACTGCAGTATCTTGAGTCTTCAAGAAGTTAAATCTTGCTCAGCTTGCAAGAGATGAACTTTAATTACAGTACATAGATGTGACGACATTGGTGACAGTGTTGCACTGGATTCCTTCCCAGCTGCATGGGTTTGTACTAACTGCAGCATCCCAGCTCTTCAGACTCCCATCTGGATCTTGAACACTGTTTTTGAAGGCCAACAAGGCCATACCTGTATACATATTACAGAAAAACCCAGCATACCATTAAACTTAGACTCAATATGTTTGGTGCCGGTCATTTATCATATCAAGTGAAAGCCATACACATGTAGACCACCATATAAGTGCATAAATACACAAACATTCATCAGGAGCTGTAAAAAACCCTGTTGTATGTACATTCAACAAGCTGAATGTACATACAACAGGCTATCTGGAACCAGGATTGTACAAACCAAAACCCTAGTATGCTCATGGTTCCAGACCACCCTTGGCACCAATCACACAGTGGTAGCTGGTTGCACATGATGATGGTCCTAATTGAGCAAGACTTCTAGTCTCTAGAAATTGGATTTTTTAGCAAGACTGTTCCCATGAGCATACATACAAAAGCCTGGAGATTTCATGTCCAGGGACTTGCCCCCTGGATCCTACTCCACGCTCTCGGAAAATATTCATGGATTCCCATGTTTCATACTACTAGAGCTGCTTGCAGACCTGGAAGGCAAGCACCTACGGTTCTATGGATCAAGATTGCGAAACTGCAGCAGCTGGTTGTAACTGGATCAAAGAACATTCGGAAGGAATACTTTTGCTCTTGAACCTCAAACACTAGGGATCATGAAGACGATTGAAAGACTTGCCTTCCGAGTTGAGAGCTTCAATTGCTGTTGAAAGAAATTCCAACAGTAACAATATGCATTGAATCCGTTTCAGAACGTAACTCCAGGCTTTCCCTCTCTGTCGATCCCGCGACGACATTGTCAGCTTATTTAGTGTGCTGCAGAGTTGACCTCTAAGCTGCTCTCCTTCACATCCCCAGGCACCCTCCCTTGAACCCTAGCTAGTTGGCGCACATGAAACCGCGTGCCAAAATGGCTGAGGTTTTGACCCGGTTCTGATCTCGACGAGGACCTGAATTTCTAGATAAGTAGCGCAAGAACGTTAGCTGACAAATTCAAGTCTTTGTGGACTAGGTTTCGAATCCAGAGAACCTGACAAGCAGCTTCTTATCAACCCCTTTGCAGCACTTCCTCTTGCCGCGAGTTGCGACCGTCCAGTCGAAAGGAACGCATACAAAACCAGCTAAAGACTGAAGAAAGACACTACCAGCAAAGAACTTTAAAACACCTCAGTATGGAATACATCGATCTATAGTACACAAGATTTGTATGTGTATAACTTTTGCTCAAAGAAACAGCAACCCGATTCAACAAATCTACTACAAAAAAACTGGGCTTGATTCGAGAATACAATAAACTCATCATCGGCTAGCGGCAGCTGGTAGCATTTACCTCTAGCGGCCATAAACTTCTAACTGTTCCAGATTCGCTGCCAAAAAGACGTTCAAAGGGTGAAGCTATGACCTAAGGAAGAGCTCGATCGATGCTCCACCATTTTATTCTCACCAGACGTTAGTGACACCCAGAGAGACATTGAAAGCATGAATGAGACGACAGCAGAAACTGGACTCTGGAGATGAAGTGCCGTATCAACGGTACTTCCACATTTCCGAATGGAAAAAAATAGTTGAAATATATTCGATTCATCAAGCGGAGCTATAATGCTATAGAGGATCAAAACTCCTGACTAGAATAAATAAAATTAGATAAGCAACAATGTCGACGCATCACTAGATTCACAAAGCTACAACTCCTGATTAGCTGCTAGACTCACGACTGCAACCCAATCTAAGCTACATATAATGTCGTCCACCAAGGCTGGAATGGCGGCTACTGGTGAACCAATATTCATGTCTGGCCCATGGGATGCTAAACTACTAGACTATCGAGGTTCCTCAGAAACAATAGTAGATAACGATCATGAAGTGCAGATGTGATCTCTCTCTCTCTCTCTCTCTCTCTCTCTCTCTCTCTCTCTCTTCTCTGCTATCCATCATGTACTAGTAGACCATAATCATGAAGTGCTACTGATCTCTGTATCTCTCTCTCTTCTCTGCTCTTCATCATCTACTCTAACACTAGTAGAGCAATATGATCATGAAGTGCTAATGATATCTCTCTCTTTCTCTCTCTCTTCTTTGCTATCCATCATGTACTAGTAGACCATAATCATGAAGTGCTACTGATCTCTCTCTCTCTTCTCTGCTCTCCATCATCAAGATCATGAAGTGCTACCGCTCCCTCTCTCTCTCCTGCCTTCTCTTCTCTTCTCTTCTCTTCTCTTTTCTCTTTTCTCTGCTCTCCATCATCTACCCTCCATGCACACAAGATAAAGTGGCAGTTAGTAGGAGTGATGAGGCTTACTATTGTTTCGGAGCCTCGGGCGGCGCGTTAAGCTCGCAACCACAGCTGTAAAAATCAGGCCTGTATTTAGATCAGCTGATTACTTTTCTCCCGTCTTTTCGGACGCTTTTTCTCACTTACAATACTTAATTTGATGTGAGCCTACACAAGACATGGCTTGCATGTACAAAAGCTCGCCGCCATTTAATGAGCTCGCTACTTGTTTCTTTATTTCATCATGCTCCCTGGTCCATCCGCTAACTAGTTCATGGGGACTAATATGTGATCCAGCACTCATCATCCAGTGTGCACCATCCCTTGGCAACTCCTTCCAACTCAGACGTTGTTGCTGATGATGAACCCACAACTGAGTAGTTACTAGTTTACCAGTCTTGTTAAATTGATTGAGGAAATGTTAAATTTGAACTCAGAGAACCTGATGTCAGTCAAAAATGGGATATCTAGAATACTTCAAATTACAAACCACCCCCCCCCCCCCCC
>Ga0116231_10000868_pt1 | contig 57951 bp, 53 predicted proteins | sample S1TSphgellanicum_2_FD_89695 | JGI IMG/M metagenome (GOLD analysis project Ga0116231, IMG submission 89695) | Host-associated microbial communities from peat moss isolated from Minnesota, USA - S1T2_Fd - Sphagnum magellanicum MG | ecosystem: Host-associated > Plants > Peat moss > Unclassified...
CATCGTCGAATTGGTGATGTCGAATTTTCTTGTTCAACTTGTTTCGCCCAACTAGTGTGGCCACCTTTCCAGTTTAATACGCGAGCATCTGGAAACCCAAGTACACATCTAATTGATTCCAGACAATTGAGTCGGAGCGGGGGAGGGGACGGGAGGGGAGGGGGGGCGGGTGGATCATAGACTTCTTTGGGGTGGGGCGGGGCACTTCTCTCACTAATCGAGGAGAGTGTCATATCTATCTATTTGGGGGGATTTTACGAATCGAAATAATGTTGTCGAAAACATTATTTTAATCCGATGGTTGTTGTGACTTATTGTGCCACGGGAACGTACCATTTTTTATATATATGCTTGCATTTTGTCAGCTCTTGAAAATCGGCACTTTGAAAAAATCTACACAATAATAAGATCTGAAAATTTCGTAGATTTGTGTACGTACACCACATTTATTTATTCAGTGTGTCTTCTACTGTAATACAAGTTTTCACAAAAATCTGCAAAATCTGGAGATTTGACATTGGGTTTGCTGCCAGTTATTGCAAATTTCTTCTTTCATTTCTCAAATCTACTCTACATCAACAATTACTGGTTTTTACCACATCTACAAAAGCAGCAAGATTTACAGAAATACCGAAGGCAAGTTGGGGAACAGACACATTACTGAAAAGAATGCTGATGGGGGGCGGGGTTGGTGTGTGTTTTGTTCAGAATTGTCCGCAAAATCTACACCTGTGATAGATACCAGAGTGCTTGGTCGACATGGGAAGATGATGAGTGGCTCTAGTGGGGGCCTACTGGGTGTCAGAAGTCCTCCAGAATCTCCCAAACTGTAGATTTACTTGCCAAAGAGGTCCCCTGGGTTGCATGGCCCAAATAAAAGGGGGGAAGAAGGGGGGTGGGGAGACAATTAAAGTTTGAAGCAATTTTTAAAAATATACGAAAATCATAGATTGGAGGTACAGCAAAAGCTGGGTTATCTTCTTCTGTTACTTGGGTTTGTTGTGAATCTACACCTGTACAAGATACAAGAGGGGTTGAATGATGGGTGGTCTAGTGGGCTTGTTGGTGTTAGAAGTCTTTGAATCATCGCTAGAATCTCCAAAACTGTAGATTACTTGGCAATCTGTAGATTACTGAGGATCCCTGGCCTCAAGGTTGCATGCATGGCCCTTAAAAAAAAAGGAGACCAGAAAAATATAGAACATTGTTGGTGATGTCAAAAATAAAGTTTGAAGCAGCTTTTAGAATCTACACCAGTTGTAGATTTCAGTTCGTAGCAAGAGCTGGCTATCTGCTACTGTTGCCTTTCTGGTGTCTATTGTGAATCTACACCTGTAATAGATACATCAGAGTTTGGCTTGCCAAGGGGAATGATGGATGGGTGGGTCTAGACTAGTTGGCTTTTGTTGGTGTCAGAAGTCTATCGATCATCTCTAGAATCTCCGAAACTGTAGATTACTCACTCGCCCGGGTTGCATGGTCCCAAAAAAACATAAAAATAAAAAGAAAAAAACATTGCTGGTGATGTCAGAAGAAAGTTGGAAGCGGCTTTTTAGAATCTACACCTGTCGTAGATTTCAGTCGTAACAAGAGCTGGCGCTCTGCTGCTGTTGCGTGTGTTTGTTATGACGCTTGTGTCATTGTTGCATCACCCTCCGACCATCGCTCGCTCGCTCTGCTGCTTCTTGTTGCTGTAGCTGCTGCTGCTGCAAGCTTCTTTGCAGCAGCTACAGCTTCTCTCTCTCTCTCTCTCTCTCTCTCTCCCCTTTCCCATTGCCCTTTCTTTCAATACCCCAAATCCCCTCCACTTCTAGCTCTCGCTGAGCTCTGAAGCTCGTGCCTTTTGCGGTTTTGTCTCTTCAATCTCACGCTCTCGCAAGCTCTTCTTGTCTCGCATCCTTGTCATCTTGTGTGTGTGTGTGTGTGTGTGTTTCTCTGTCTCTCTGTGTCTCTCTGTGTTTCTCTGTGTGGTTGCTTCTTCAGCTCCTTGTACAATAATGTGAGTTGTGTAGGCGAGTGTTGATTCCTCCCTTGTTCATTCATTTTGTTTCTGTCTCGAGCAGCGAGAATTTGTTTTTGGCTGTAGCTGTTCTCATCTGTATTGATTGTTGTTGTAGTGTGGATTCAAGTCTGGGAATTCCACCACCGCCATCTTCATCATCATCCTCATCCTTGTGCCTGTTTTTTCTCCCCTCTCCAACCCGAAAGAAACTCTAGTGCTCACCTTCTTCTTCGTCTTCTGCGAACGAGGAAATGCGGTAGATGATGATGATGATGATGATGATGATGTAGCTCGGGCATGGAATTTCTTTCGGAGGCAAGTCTGGAATCAGTAGCATTTCACACCCATGTATGTCTCTTCAACGATGAATGGATGATGAAAGAAAAATCCGGAGCTGCTGATCTAGTCTAGAATGAAACTTTGGGGGTTTTCGAGAGAGAGTTGAGCTGTAAGTCCCCAGGAGGAGGGAACAAGACTTGGAAGGGGCTTGATTCTGAAGCAAAATCTGCAACGCCTGGGAATTCTACAGCTCCAAACTGAGGAGAAGCATATGAATGCTGTAAAGCAAACACATTCAAGTCTTGGGGATCATCATCAGCAGCAGCAGCATCTGTGCAAGGATTGAAAGGCAAATGCTCTTTGGGTCAGTACATATACCAACGACCTGGAATGAATGAATGCATCATCCAGATGTATTCGGGATCACAGCAGCAGACACCCACTTTGTATGTTTGTTTCTTGTTCTCCAATATAGATCGCATAGTTTCTCGATCTCAATAGTCTGAGATACTGCAGATTCTCCGATTTAGATTCGAGTTTTGAAAGAAGAGTGAGGGCTATGGCGCAAAAGCTTTTCATCTTGTGTTCGGGATCTCTGAGTAATCTATTATCATCTATTTCCACATTGCAACAGGTTGGAGGAGTAGAGAGAGGATTCGAGCGCAGGATTTGAGAGCTGGATCCGAGAGGATTGGAGAAGGGCAAATAGATTTGTGTTGCAATGGAGAAGGAGAAAGAGGGTTCTTCTTCTTCACGCCGAAGTTGGCCATGGAAGAAAAAGTCCAGTGACAAGGTTGCTGCCAGTTTAGTGTCTTCCGCAGGAGCTGCTTCACCCAATTCCTCATCTTTTTTCGATGACCCACCACAACAACAACAGGTTCAATCAACAAAACCCAATGTTTCCAAAATTGTCATGTGCTGTTTTGTTGCGTTGTCTGGCTGGCCCCTGTGTACCTAATTTCCTGTCTGCAAATCTGAAGGAGTTCCGACTCTCATGGGAAAGCATGAAAGTAGTAGGCCTCGGGGTTGGGGTTGCTTGATATGGACATGGATTTCCAACACAGGATTGAAGGGGGTTGTCGTTGTTGTTGTTGATGCAGAGATGGGGATTGAGTCCTCGCAATGACTCGGCACAAATCTCTCCTCAGAAGGTACCAAATCTCAGATTCATAGAGAAATGCAAAACTCCTGATTTCCGTGCAGAAAGGAACTGTTTCTGTTTGGTGCTTGTTTGTTGCTGCTTTTGAAGAACTAATCTTTCTCTCTCTCTCTTGATTGTAAGTACAGGATGGAATTATCTTTCTCTTCAAAGGGTAACTGATGGAGAGGTTGCTGTTCTTGAATACCTTCAATTTGGGAGATCTTTGCCTAGGGTTCTTCGAATATGCACAAAAAGTTGCAATTTATGACTAGCTCTGATATGATCTTTCCACCCACTTTGTTGTACCCACAGGATGTGTCTGCAAGGATGTTGCAACATCATACGCGGGCAGCCAATGAGGCAAGGCAGCAGTCAGAGGAGAGGGTAAAAAGTGTCAGTGAGCAGCTTGCGAATGCACTTGCAGATATCACCATGAAGGACAACCTGGTCAAGCAGCATGCCAAAGTTGCGGAAGAAGCTGTCTGTGGTATATAATTCTCTCCTAACCTTTGGCTGTGTGCTGCATTTTGGAAGTGTTACTGTTGTTCTCAAAGAGGGATAGAGAGAGAGACTTGTTTCATGGAAGGAATGATGAGATCATGCCCTAATGAGAATAAGTTGCTCTCTCTTTCTCTCTCTCTCTCTGCAATCAGGATGGGAGAAAGCAGAAGCAGAAGCAGTGGCTTTGAAGCAGCAATTAGATACAGCATTGCAGCAAAAACTAGCGACAGAGGACCGTGCAGCACACCTTGATGGAGCCTTGAAAGAGTGCATGAAGCAGCTGCGACATGTACGGGAAGAGCAAGAGCAACTTCTTCATGATACATTGGTCAAGAAGACGAGGGAGTATGACAAGCTTCGAGTTGAGATGGAGACCAAGTTAGCTGAAGCTTCACAGATATTGAGCCAGACACGCACAGAGCTTTTGGAATCCAGGGCTGAGGGAAAGGCACTTTCTAATGCATTGCAGGTACAAACAACCAACTCTTGTGCAATTGCATCAAAACTTCCACAACTTCAATACAAAAAATAGCCCATTTGTACTATGACTGTACTATGATCCTGTGTTTGGGGATTTAGAGCACATGATCATTGTCAAACTTGTTTAGCTTCTATGATTTTCTTAAGTTGGATCTATATGTGCACAGGAGCGCTTAAGGAGCCTTACAGAACTAGGTGAAGCCAAAGGACGCGCGGAAGCAGATATCAAGTTTTTACAGGTGAGGAGGGGTCTGAATGGGGAAAATTCACAGAACTTTGTATTAGAGACTTTACATTAGACTTGTGAAAACCATTCACCTCTAGGGCAGGAAATCTCTTCCAACAAAACTAGTCAGTCAAATGAGAGGCATGCATGGTTTGCTTCCTGAGTCTGAAGAAAATCAATGTATGAATACTCCAATATGCAACCTTACATGTTTTGCCACTAGAAGTCTCCAACATGGAGGTAGAAAGAATGCTTTGAGGTTGACATGAGTGGGTTGTTGTAGGTACGGCTTGAAGCAATGGAGAAGGAAAATTCAAGCCTCAAGTATGAAGTGCATGTTCTCAACAAGGAGCTTGAGATCAGAAGCCAGGAACGAGAGTATGAACGCAAAGCAGCTGATAATGCAGGCAAACAGCAACATGAAAGTGTGAAGAAAATTGCCAAGCTTGAGGAGGAATGCAATCGTCTCCGAGTTCTTATTCGCAAAAAGCTTCCAGGTGACTTGCCCAAATAATTGCAACAATGTTATGTCCTGATGACAAATTCCATTCACAGAAGAAGTTGCCCGGTACTGAAACTGATACGAAACTGGTACAATGCTGATATTACCTCAGGTCCCTACCATGCTAGTACTGCTATTGCCCCCAAGTCATAGCAGCCTGTTAGGGTCCTTCAATACCAGTGCATAGACCAGACCATATATACCATGTGCATGCTTGTATACCAGACCAACATGGTTCTCAACCATAAAGATGGTTGCTGTAGGATTTTCTTTTACACCAAACTCAAACTCTGCTCACTCTTCTTCTGGATCTTAAGAATTGAAAGTATTAGCAATTGGTTCTGTCACCAATACAGGTCCTGCAGCTCTTCAGCGGATGCGACATGAGGTTGAGGGATTGGGGAAGGTTGATGGAGTAGAGAACAGACGGAGGCGTTCAATGGGGCGTAGTGCAAGCCATTTGGATCCAGTTTCTGTTGGTATGTTGCAAGAGAATCTGCAGGATATGGGTTATGATGGAGCAAGTGGGATAGCAGAGAGGATGGTGTCAATAGATGAAGAAATGAAAATGCTGAAGGAGGCACTGGCTCGTCGGAATGAGGAGCTGCGTGATGCACACATTACATGTGCAAAGACCGCTAATCGCTTGGCACTTGTACAAGAAGAACTTGATCGAGCCCTTGGACTTCAAAACCAATCCAAACGGCAAGATGTCCATGCACTAATCAAAGGGAGTCCTCGCTCTGTGGAGGAGATCAATGGTGATGCATCATCAGATGCTTGGGCATCTGCACTTGTTGCTGAGCTTGACCAATTCAAGAAGAAGTCAAAACCACATAGTAATGGCAATAATGACAGCAAGCGAGCATCTCTCAGCCTTGAGCTTATGGATGACTTTGTTGAAATGGAGCGACTTGCAAAGATGTCAGAACCTGCAAAATCTGAAAACACTTATTCAGACACTGCATCCTTTGATGGACCACGAGAAAGTGCATTGACAACTGCCTCAGACCAAATTCAAGAGCTCGAATGTGCATTGGCTTCAACTCGTCAGGAATTGGAGTCAGCAAACACCACAGTACATGACCTGAATGCCAAGCTTGCCACAGCTGAGGAGAAACTTGCAGCTCTTCAGACCAAGAATTCTGCAAATGAAACCTTGTTGACTAGCTTGCAAGACCAACTGGGCCGATTAAATGAAATCCAGTCTGACATGAAAAAAGGTGGTGATGGCCCTCCAGCATTGCTAAATCAGATGTCTGGTTTCTCAATCAAAGATATCCTGGCCAGGGGAAAAGAGAGTGTGCAAATTGGGTCTGCATTGGAGACAAGCTCATCTGATGGCGAGGAAGAGCATGCCTCTGTTTCTGATGCAGAGTCTAAGGCAAGCCCAAATCTGCTTGTAGTGCACAGGCCTCACTTGTTGAAGATCTGGGGTTTGTGGGCTTGAAATGTTGTGTTTAACCACTGGAAAATTTCCTAATCTTTCTCTGTTTTCCTTTTGTCATTTTGCAGGCAAGCACAGCACATACAGAGCTGGCAGCATCAATTTCAAAAATTGTGCAGATTATTGAAACCCTTGCACAAGCAACAGGGAGTGAACACACCTTGTTAGTTTCCAAACAAATTGATGACATAAGTGAAATCCTAGAGGCAGATCTGCACGAAGAGAGTGGCCAAATTGCACAAAGCATGCACTGGAAAGATGCACAGCTAGAAAATGGAATGCAGAGCCTTGTCCTGGCAGGAAACAAGTTGTTGGAAGGCAAGGCTGATATGGTTGATTTCATTTCAGAGCTTTCATTGATCTTGGAAGGAATCATGCTTCTTAAGCCATTTAAAATCCCAAATCAGGGCACAGAATGTGATTCAAAACTTGCTGAACATGCTGCATCAGCCAAAATGAACTTGGATGGACTAAGCTGCATGGCATTGCCACCAAATAAAGAGCTTGAGGCAGGGGAAACATTACTGGAAGAGGAGTTTCCAACAACTCTGAATCAATCAGTGGGAGCCAATGCGGAGGTGGGGAATCTCAAAACTGAGAAATCTGACAATGACGACCACTTGAAGGCACAAGAAGAGACAAGTCTTTCTGATCAGGACAGGCTCCAGGTAATTACTCTCAAATTGCTTCTCAATTTGGCATGCACTATGCACAATAGACCACCAAAGCTTGCTCCTAATTCAGCCAACACTATGCTCACATTCTCAGCTGAAATCATCAGAAACTTAATGCAATTTTAGACTAATGAGTGGCCAGTGCTTATATTACAATGTGGTATCACTTTCATGGACTTGTTCTCTGCAACTTAGTACTGTCAGGAACTGCATCTGAATGGGTGGGACCTTTTACAATGCATTGTTGTTTGGTTCCAATATGTGTGACATTTTGGCAGGATGATACAACACAAGGCTCTGAAGGTTTGAAGGAGGATGAACTGCTGGAGGAAGAGTTGATGGTTCTGTCGTCAGCCAATCCAAGACTGGTGTCAGACTTACAGGCAGTAAGTGGAGAGATGAACCATTTGCATCACAAGGTGGCTGCATTGGAAGTACAATTGCAGGATGAACGGCAACAACATCAGGAGGTTATCACCAAGCTTGAAGACCTCGAGAACCAATTTCTCAAGTGAGCTCAAATTCCCTTAATCTGGTAACAGCACCTGGCTTACTTCTAGAATCTCAGTTCAGGGCAGATTTTGGTCATGAAATCAGCTGCAAATTTATTTGTGATCACCTTGTTGCAGGGGCACTTGCAAGAGTGACCATTTGGGAAGTTTCAATGCTAGAGATGGGGACTGGGGCCGTCACTCCACATCAGAAGATGAAGACATCAAGTCTAGAAAGGTCCATTCCCTGCACCCATTGAAAACCTATCACGACTTTGGGTTGTTCTGTGATCTCTGTCCTGATGACAATCCCAGTTTTACTCAGAAAAACATCAATGGCAGCTCCTTCAACTGCAGTATGCTTCTGTAAAGATATACTGATGTCCTTGTACTAAGATCAAGTTTTGTGGCATCTCTTTGATTCCCTTGCTGCTCTATATGAGTCTTTCCTGAACCCTCTTTCTGGTGCTTTGTATATTTCAAATGAAGCAGGAGAGAGAAGACAGAGAAATTGCTGCAGCAGCCCTTGCAGAGTGTCAAAGAACAATACTAGCCCTTGGCAAGCAGCTGAAGGGTATGGGAGCAGCTCCTGTGGCTCGAGAACCAACAGATACATTAGTTGACTCATCAACCAACTCTGGGAAATCTATTGAGAGGTTGACACAGAGCATGGAGTTTCTCCGTTGGCAGACAGAGGCTGAAGTGGTCCCATACTTCCCTGACATTGCCAATACACATAACCATTCTCCATCTGCACTGCGTGAACGGAGCTCCCCCTGGGTTACCACCCCGGAGGCTTGCACCAGAGGCAATCAGAGCCCACTCCCAATACCTGGAAGGCGGCAGAATGGACAACAGGGCCGTGCTGACCAAAGCTTTTACAGTCAGAAACATGAAGAAAATGGTGCTCACAAGTTTAGTAACAACTTGTTGGATGATGGTGTGGGCACAGTGCCCCCACCATCACCAGGCCTATCTGACTTTTTGGGGCATGGCTCAATGTCAGTGCCACCATCGCCAGCCCGATCTCCAGCACCTGTTCTTTGGTCGCTGAGGAACCGGACCAACAATGGACCAAAATCATTAGGTGAAGATTCGGTACTGGAGGAAACTCCACCACAGAAGCCACGAACTTCATCAACATTCAGCAGGTTTTATTCCAGATCACGAAGTGGAAGCAGTGGATCGTCAGGCTGAAGCATGTGTTTAATCTTTTCATCGCCAGCACTAAAGTTGTCATCATTCAGCTCATCCAGTTTCAGAGAAGGTCAAGAAGAGTGTTGAAGTAGCTAAGGCACATGTCTGGAATATTGATTGATGCACAGGTTTAAGTCTTCTGTCCATCAAAAAAAGGCTGCTACATCTGCGCATCACTAACCTTTTTCCTCACATATAATTTCTTGCATGCAGATGTAGTTGCACAAAAACACAGTGGTCTCGCGTAATTTGAGTGAAACTGTGTCGAAGTATCTATTGTAGTCAGAACTTGAAACAAATAGACACACAAACCAAGCCTTAAAACATTGACAACCGGCTTCCTTTTAGATGTACAACAACAGTACCTGCTTCTTTTTGGATCATTAGAGTGGTCAGTGTGGTGAATTTGACAGCAAACTGATTGTATTGTTACCAGTGCCACTTGCATTGGCCTCCGCACATTCATGCACAGCATGATGTACAGAAATACTGCTCCACACTTTTTACTTCTCCACGACTGTCCAATGACTTCCCACCTTTCGCAACAGCAGTTGTGTACATTGTGTACATTATTTTAGCTCTGTTCTTTCCTGGGTAGAGAAGAAAAGTTGAGACTAGTGATGCAATGAATCAACAAAGCTCTTACATCACAAGAAGAGGATGAACACTGACTGTATCACATGGAAATGATACCAATCCAAACTTTACAAGAGGCAGGGGGGATAAAATTTGGTGGTGTCATGCTACTCTATGAACATAGAGAGTGATTATAATATCATATCCCGTGCCTCCATAATCTGTGGGACAGATTTCTCTGAATACATGTTTTCCAACAATGAGGGAACCTCTTACAATGTCACCATTTGCCCAATCTAAGTCTTTTTATTGCACTTTTGTGTAGTCAGAACCCTAATCTAATCTTTCTCAGCCAAACTGTTGGTCTGGGGTTTGAGCTTGGGTCAACAGCCATGGAAGGATGTGTTGAAGCATAGAGCCAAGCATGCCCAATCCCTTAGTCATATGCATTCCATAATGCCAGCTGATATAAACTGGCTATTTGCAGCTCCAAAGCTTCACAAACCCCCCTCCCCATACTTGGAGAGGAATTTTGGAGGTTTGGCACAATGTTAGAGGAGGTTTAGTGAAATCAAAACCTAGAGATCTTGATGAAGAGTTGAGATGGCCTTTGTTTGGCAACCTTCAATTACCCAATAGCAAAAGGTAACCCCTTGGGATTGGGAAAACCAGTGACGGTAGGGGCTATGGCCATTCGCTGGTTGCACAAGAATCCAACACCTTTGGGACAACACTTCTCAGCACTAGAAGGATGTAGCAGAGCTTTGCATGACAAATCACCTCATCCACCATTGTTACCAAGGATCACATTATGGCAGCCGTCGCTTTAGTTCAACTTTAGTTTTATATTTGTTGCAGCCAAGAGACTGGGTCTGCCATATGGTTATTTCATGGAACTCGCTACCTTTATGGGTGTATAGGATCTCTAAAGTTCTGCCTAATTTCATTTGAGCTCCACCTTGCTGCGCACTACCAGTGGTGATCAACTATTTTAATTTTTTCTTATGTTTTCGCATAATTATGTCAATGTCAAATTTAATTTAAACTAATACACATTTCATGGACATGAAAAGACACATGTTAATTTGTTTTTATATATCCATGTTGGTGGATAGGAAAAAGGAACAAAGTAGTTATAAAATGGAGGTAGTTATTAGGAAAGGTGAGAAATAGTTATTATGAAAGTTAGTAGGAAAGGGAAGTAATTATGAAATAGTTAGGCTTGAAAATGAGGTAATTATTTATGAATTGTCTTTGGAATGGTCTAGGGATTACCATACCATCAAAATGGTTGTGTAGAAGCGACATATGAAACTTTTTGCAATGGACCCCATATAAACCAGTTCCTCCATCACTGGAATCATGTCTTTTGAATTTCACAGATCTAACTATGGTAGGCCCATTCAAAGTAGCCAACACAACATCAAACCTCTAAACCAAGGACTCATGTAGGTTTGAGTGCTCTTTCAAGAGAAGTACGAAACTCCATTCAAGGTAGACATGGATAATTCCACTTTCCTTCCCAAATCCATCATTTGGTTGTTTGACACATGTTCCTTGGACCATTTCCCCTAGGACCCAAGGGAATGACATTGGAAAGATGTGCCCCTCATTAGCGATGTCACTTTCTTTGGATATATAGCCAAAAAAGGCTATTGTACCATTGTGGGTAGAAAACCATCCTTTCTTACCATTATGACCTTTTTCCAATAGATAGGTCTACCCTCCACCAACCTTCATCCAATAATCTTTAGATTGTGGCATAGTTCCAAACCTCACAAGGTGGCCACCTTTGTAGCACTCTCTCCCAAGAATTGTGATAGTTGCAAATCTAAAAAATTCTGAAAATTACCCAATTGCATCTGGATGTTGAGTATTCTTCATCACCAGTCTTGTGTTGTTATGCACCTAAGTGTTGTTTTTGCATTGTGATGTTCCTCATCAAGCTCAAAAGTGGCGTTTCTAATGAGCAAACCCACTGAGTTTGTCAAAGTTTGTGTGTGTATTCCTTATTTCATAATGGCAATCTCAATCCCATCCATACTTGGAAACCCATGTGCATCTACCACTTAACTTTGAAGAAGAGAAGGCACATGAAGCTGATTTAGAATTGAAGATGTAATTGTGGAATATATATATATAATTTATTTAATGAGAAAGAGAGGACAATATACATTTAAAAACTTATTAGAAATGATGAGCACAAAAACAAAAGCAAATATATATACACGAATCAAAGAAAAATCTAGAAGGAAGAGAACTAATTAATTTGTCGTAAAGTAGACAAGTGTTAATGAAAGAAATTTATTTCAAGTTGGATGAACAATTTGTACCAATAGCCCCCCGGAATTCGAGCATAAGTAAACCTTGCTTTTTAGTACTATTGATTATTAGCAGCTCTACATTTTAATTTTTAATAAATGAAGCTATAAGCCTTACACCTAGATCATCACGATGTTTTTGGAACCTTTGCTTGCCTATAGGTTTTGTCATAATATCATCAATTTGGTCATTGGTAGAAACGTAGAATAAGTTGACTTCTCCTAATAAAACATGTTCGCAAATGTAATGATGCCAAATTTCAACATGTTTGGAATTTACATGGCAAGTAGGGTTTCTAGCCTTCTTTAATGCATTTTGATTATCACCAAAAATGGGATATTGTCTAGTTGTTTTCCTTCAATTCTTCCAAGCAGAATGTGAAGCTAGATTGATTCCTTCACACCTTTAGCAATGGCCTTGGTTTTTGCATCTATGGAGGATAGAGAGATCGTCTTTTGTTTTTTTGATGCCCATGTGATGGGACTAGTTATAAATTTAAACACATAACCTATTATTGATTTGTGGTCATCTTGATCATTTCCCCAATTTGCATCAATGTAGCCCATGATAGTTGTGCTTTCATCTTGCCCATAAACAATCCCAAAATCAATAATTCCTTTGAAATATCATGGCACGTGTTTAGTAGCTTGCCAATGTGGTTCCCTTGGGCCATGCATGTACCTATTGAGAACTCCTACAAGAAACAAGAGATCTTTTTTACTATTGAGTAGGTAGATGCGTTTTTTTACAATTCTACAATAAATAGAAGCATTAAACAATTCGACATCTAGTTCATGTCCTAGCTTCAAACCTTCAAGAAGAGGAATTGAAATAGGATTAGCATCATCCATTTTAAATTCTTTCAATATGGATAGGATGTATGCACGTTGAATGAACATCAATCCAACTTTTGACACAAGAAATTCAACTCTCAAGTAGAAACGCAAAGAACCAAGATTAGACATTTCAAATTTGTTAAGGAATTGGTGTTTTAACCCTCAAATTTTCCTTCTCGCTACTAGTCAAAAGAAGTTCATCAACATATAAGATTAGTAGCAACAACCCACCACCATCCCATATGTGATAAAGTTATAATCTGCTTATGTTCGAGAGAGTCCCAATTTGTGTAGTTAACTATCAATCTTCTCAAACCAAGCTCTTGGAGCTTGTTTGAACCTATATAAAGACTTCAACAATTGACAAACTTTGTTTTGTGAATTTGGGTAGTTGAATCCTTTGGGGATGAACATGTAAACTAGTTTTTTTTTAATTACCATTCAAGAACATAGTTTTGACATCCAAATGTAGAATGTCCCAATTGTTACTTGCTACCATGGATAACACAATGCAAATGGTATTCCATTTCACAACCGGTGCAAATATTTTATTGTAATTGATTCCAGCTCTTTGTTGAAATCCACATGCCATTAAATGAACTTTAAGTTTGGTGGGCTTACCATCAAAGCCAACTTTAGTCTTGTACACCCATTTTGCACTTACTAGATTAACGCCTTTAGGAACATCACAAATTTCCTATGTATTGTTCCTTAAGATTGTTGCATCGCTTTTCACCACCTTGGATGAAAGTCAACCTTCGTGAACGTAAAAGGCTTAATGGATTCTTCTGTGGGACTAAAAAAACAATCAACTTTGATGAAGTCATGTAAGGAGTTCAGTGGTTGTTCATTATTATGTTTGTCGCAATTATTTTCAATCACATAGATGATGTTATCACATAGATGAAAAGAGATTTGGCAAGTGTGGGTTGGTAAGATGCATCAAGAAGGTTTGGGAAATAATACGTCACTAAGTGGGGCTATTAGAGAGCTGGATGGTGTGATAGATTGGTTGTCTATATGCAGTGTAGCAAAAACAATGGAAATCAATTGTGTAGCAACAGAATCAATGGGAACCACCTATTTGTCAGTAGAATCAATGGGAGCCATTTGTGCATTTGATGACAAAACAAGAATAAATGAGGGTAAATTGCTTGAATTTTCAACATGGGTAGGCACATGGTGTAGTTGTCAAAGTAATGTTGTCACATGCCACAAACAATGTTGGAATATTGGTTGTTCTAGGAACTTTGCTAGTCAAGTGTTATTATGATGAATTGGAAATGATTGATGAATATCTATCCTTGTGTAGGATAGTTGATTCATCAAATCTAACATTTCACATGATCATGATTTTTCTTTCTTTAGGCACCCAACCATAATATCCTTTTATTTCTTCATTATACCCTACCAATTGTCCAATTTTAACTTTGGGTTGTAGCTTATCTCACTTGTTTTCAACTATGAAAACAAACACTCGACTATTAAACACTCTGACATGATCAAACATTGGTCTAATTTTAAACAATCTTTGGAAGGGAGTCACTTGAGGATTTATTCTTGTTAATGAATGATTGATAAGGAAGGCAATAATGTTGATTACTTTTGTCCAAAAAAAACATGGCATTTCAGTCGATCTAGTAGCTTACGATTTACTCTCTCAGCCACACCATTTTGTTTTAATTAATCTGCGTTGATTAACTAATGCTAGATTCCAGAATTTTGAAACAATTGTTGAAATCGTCTAGAAATAAATTCTCCTCCGCAATTACTTCACACAACTTCAATCTTTGTGCTTAGCTATAGTTCTACCATCAACTTGAATGTCCTAAAACATTCAAATGCTTGAGATTTTTCTTGTAAAATTTTTACCCAAATGTAACAACTAAAGTCATCCACGATGACCATGAAATATCTTGAACCACTCAAAGATTAAGTAGGAAGTGGTCTGCAAAGACTGTGCAAGAGCTATAATGGCTTTGATGCTCGATTTTGACTTGCAGCTAGGAATCTTGCTCTGATTTGTTTTCCAAATTGGACGAATTGTAAACCTCATGGTGCATTGGAATGTATGGAATTCGAATAGCCAAGTGATTTGCAATGAGGTTATGTAGATTTTGATAGTTGAGATGGCCTAATCTGTGACGCCATAGATGTGCCAATTCCATTGATGAGGTCACTACATTTTCATGAACTTTTAAATTTCGAAAATCTAATTGGTAAAGTCCATTCTTAGGATTCCTAATCCCTTTAACTATAATCTTGCCATGACATTTACTAACTAACAAACATTTTTTATTATCAAAATAAACTACACAACCTTGCTCAATCATGGACCTTATGGAAAATAGATTTTTTTGTAGACCAAGGACATACAAAACTCCAAACACACTTTTTATTGCTCCCAATGGTGAAGAGAAGCTTACAGTCCCTTGCTTACAATAGCATGATTTTGCCTTCCAATTGTATTTAGATTACCACTACAACTTTCTATGTTATCAAAATGTTGTTTGGTCCTACTCACATGTCTAGTGGCTATAGAATCGAGATACTAACTAAAGTCTTCTCCTTTAACATCAAGTGTTATAATTGTAGCTTCAAAGACATCCTCATTAACGTTGTCATTGTTTGAAAAAGCAACAGCCACTAGTCCTTCTTCATGAATCCATGAACTTTCATCTTCAACAACATTTGCTAAAATCTTTTGTTTTGATTATAACTTCTCATGCCTTTCAGCCTTCAACTTCATGATGTTAACCAAACGTTCTAAATAGAGACCTTCTAGTGGCCTTGACATCCATAATAGTTACATGGTCCCAAAATTTGTTGATTGTTGTTGTTGCCACCATTAAAAGTGGGATGTACAATGTTGACACCAAGAAGTGGTCTTGGTGGCATCATGTTGACGCTAAAAAGTGGTCTTGGTGGCATCATGTTGATGTTAAAAAGTGGTCTCAATGTCAATCTTTTCATTTCGTGGTGTATTGTATCGGAAATAAAAAGCTTCTGGTGACTCTCAAACTCCTTTTCTAATTTATCATCTATTATTTTCAAGTAGAAGGGCAATTTGTAGGTGTTGGAAGCTAGGAAACTTAGCTTGGTTGGTGTATTATTGCATGAAGGAATCATAGTTGTTAGGTACCATCTTCATCATGATGTAAGCCAAGTCTACATCTAGAACCTTGACTCCTAATGTCGACAACTATGTGAGAACATTCTTGAATTTGGAGAAGTATTGTTCAAAGGTGCTCTCCTCGGTGATCACGATTAAATTGAGTTTGTTTTGGAGATGAAACTTGCACATGTCGTTGGAGATCTCACAGTTTGTTTTGAAAAAATTCTACAACTCCTTGGGATCATCAAAGTCTGTAAGCTCTTTGAAAAGTCTTGACTTGATTGACCATGCCATGATGTACAACAAAGATTCATTCTTTTCATCCAGATTAGAGGGTGTAGCTCCTTTCCCTTAGTTGGGGTCCGCCTTTAGAATGAACCATAATCCCTCCTTGTTGATTGCTTGTGTAATCATGTGCTTCCATAAGTGATAATTTGATGAACCTTCTAGCTTAGCATGTCCCTCTCGAGTGAAACTATCCTTCAACATTGTTGTTTGAAGTTCTATTACTGCAAACTAGCTACCTAATAAATAAAATAAAACATAAAAATAAAATGAAGAATGTAAAATTAAACAAAAATGGTGTCATGTGTAAAAAAAAGAACAAAAGATTAAAAAAATAGATTGTAGGAGTTCACACATAAAAACGAACCGCTCTGATACCATGTGGAAATTTTTAAAATAAATAAATAAAATGAAAAAGAAAGGACAATATATATTTTAAAACTTATCAAAAATGATCAACACATAAACAAGAGCAAGTATATATATATGTACAAGAGTCATAGAAAAATCTAGAAGAAAGTGAACTAACTAATTTGTTTTAAAGCAAACAAGTGCTAATGAAAGAAATCTATCTTGAGTTGGATGAACAATTTGTACCAATAGTAATTCTGCTCCACCCATGGGAAGGGGCTGAAAACCCTCACACTTATGGTTTAAGAAGGAGTCTCCTGGATGACGACAACATGATAACCACATCTGGACATTTTTCCAACATGATGCAGGAGGCCATGGAAGTGGGGATGTCACCAAAAAGGAAAGGTCAAACAACAACACGACCCCTCTTTTGAACTCACTCAGACAGAATGTGAATGGGTATCTGTCTATCAAACCAACAACATGACAATGGCATTAATCTGAGTCCAAAGTTTTTGTCCTTTGGCTCTACTAAACCCCAATGAGAGGCACACATCACCAGTGCAAACTCCCCTTTCTCTGAACTTCCACAGATTCAACTCTTATTCAGACAAATTAGCAAGACAGAATCTTGGAGATCAAACTCATTAGCTCAAAATTTACAGAGTTCCCCGATAGTACAAGCTTTCTTCACTCCAGAGTACTCATAAAAAATCTATCAACCCTACTTAGCTAAGTCACTGGCGTAGCGGAGAGTTACAACAACTTAGCCAAGTTCTCCAAAAACAGATATACGGAGCGATATGTCTATACATTTCTGAGCTCATCTGACATCTTCAGCTCACCCTTCCATCTTCAACACAAAATCTAAGAACAAAAATTCATCTTTAGTACGACCTCAGCCTCCTGCTATACTTTGATCTCCTCTCCCTGAACAATGTTCATCAAGAATCAAAAACAATTTTTGGACTCTAACACTCTCCTCCAAAAATCAGACTTCTCAGTCTGTCTCTCCATGCATTCCTGAGCTCCTCTCCCATCATCCCGTCTCCACATGCCCACACAACTCCTTCTCTCCATCCTTGGCTTCCTTTACAAGCCTCCGTCCTCTTTCACTTTTTATGCCGTCATCTCCTCAACAGCTCATCAATGCGACGTCATCCCACTCCATCATTCGCGCCGCCTTCCTCCTATACTTCCCATCCCCCACAGCCAGAGAACAACACTTCCCATGCATTCTATGCACGACCAGCACTAACCTCATTCCAAAAATGATAAAATCTGCCGCTCTCATTAATGAATGTGACGGCTGGATTAACTCTAGAACCCTAATCAGTGAATCTGGCATTCACACAAAATACACAACCATAGAATCATTGTTCGGCCACTCCCTTTCTGATTACAGGGATACTAGGATCCTCTAGCTCACTAAGAATGATTCTTGGTGGCAAGTCAAATCCTTACTGTTATGAAATTTCAATAAGAATGATCTGACCCATGTAAAAAATGCACACATAAAGATGTCTTCTTGCAAATCATATCAGAAAGCAGATTTAGGGTTTAAATCTATTGAACCTGTCTGTGTAAAGGGTAATGTCTCAGCCTGAGGGTGTTGCACAGTGTAAGACGCGGGGCATTTCCGAAAAGTGAAGTGGGCATTTTGCTTTTCGAAATGGCTGACGACCCATTACGCAGTACAAGCCTTTGCGCCGTCGCAAGATGCGGAGTGTTTTCCGTTGCTGGGTGTACATGGTCATCGCCAAGGACGATCGACCTCTTGGCGGATAGCACCATGTGCAGATGTTCGGGGTGGAGAAGAAGCTAAAACAAGAAGCTAAAACCTTTCTTCGACAGTGAGGGTGTAAAGAGAGTGAGAAATGGATTCACAGGCGTTTGCAGGGAGAGGAAATGGCGTGGTTCAATTGTGCAGTCTTACGTTCACCCTTGTTTCCACTGTGGCACTGTCTTTGCTGCGCTCCATTTATCTGGCTCCACGCCTCCTCTTCAACTTCTGCTGTCGCAAAGCACCCACCTCCTCAAGCGCTGAGAACCTCCTTGATAATCGTGCTGCTCAAGATCAGCATGTGCAGATGTATGAGGGAAAGGTGTGGCATGAACGCAAGAAACCATTGGTGCACAAGTTTGAGTACCCGGTCCGCTACGCACTGATCAATCTCGACAAACCCCCGTCTTGGTTCTCAGCTCTGCACCACATTTCTGCTTCGGAAGCACGCCATATTGCATCCACTTCCGGAGCTGTGTAAGTAATCAACGGCCGCTCTTAGTGTTTAGGGTTTAAACTCTCTTCCCAGTTGAGATTCTGCTCATGTTTTTGTGTTGGATGTTGCAAACCTATGTTGATGAGTCTGTGATATTGCTGAGGCTCTCCTTCACAATACACCTACGGAAAAACACGGTACCCATAATCCCAGAGGAGAACTAGCTGCTTGAGGCAGAACCCTAATCTGATCAGGTTGTTTGTTTGTTTGTTTGTGGGTGGGTGGATTTGTGAAATGAAGCCATTTGTTGACGGTGCCAACAAGTGTGGGATATGAGCAAAATCCTCTAAGTGTGTACTACTGTTACAGTGAGCAAGGTCAGCTTTTGCAGTGCATAGCTGAGGTCACAAACACCCCTTGGGCAGAGCGAGCTACATTCCTGTTTAATCCTGGAATGGACCAAGTTGCAAAGTCACTTTATGTCAGTCCTTTTATGGACATGAAGGGGGTGTGGGTGATGCAAGCTACATCTCCCAGGCAAGAGCTGCTGCTGCAGATATCTGTGCAACATCCTGACTATGGCCTGTATTTTCGAGCGATTTTGAAAGCAAAGCGCGTGGATGGTGTACATGATCCTGAGCTTTTCACTTGGCTGATGCCCCACAAGGTAGCCTTTTGGATCTACTGGCAAGCACTGTTGTTGATTTGCAAAGGTGTGTCATTCGTTCCACACCCCAAGTACACTGACGAGAACAAGTACCGTGAGCGTGTTCAAAATGACCACACCCATCTCTACTTCGCTCCACTTAGTAGTGGCTCAGGAGTGGATGTTGTTAGTAATGGCAGCACTGAGGGCAAAATTAGGTGTAGTATGCAACGGCCTTGCACTTGGCGGGATGCAGCTAGTTATCCATGGAAGTGAGGTCAGTGGACCTTTTTAGCATGATGTAGATGTCAGATTTGCAAACAGTTTCTACCAATTTACGTGTAGAGAACATTCAGCTTCAATCAGTGGCCTCTTATTGAAGAGTTTGAGCAGATCTTCCAAGAAGTGGCATCCTGATACATCCCCAATAAAAGATCTAAGCACTTGCAAAGGGCAGGACTTCTAATTGCGATATGTACAGGGTTGAAAATATTGACTGTACTTCTTAGAAAGTGTTCTATGCTGATCATCCATGAATGCATTTGATATGTGTTTTGACAAGAGATTTATTCAGTTTGGCATTCAGATTTGCATAATTCTGTATTGTTCATTTCACATGGAAGAGTAAATTCTGAAATTAAAGTTCACAGGGATTGGTCGCCAAGTTTACAAGCATTTTTGATCATGTGTTCACACACAGTTGTTGTTCGAGATATATGTCGATTTCATTTTTCAGGTGTGGTGGCAAGTGTCACAGGAACGGCACAAGAAATTGCTTAGACTTATATCTTAACTAAGCAATCCACAATTTAAAGAAAGATTTTATTCAATTATTGTCTGGAACCAAATCTGAACTCTGGAAAATTCAGTAGGTCTGTAATATTTTCAGAGCTTTGGGTCTTCCTTTCCACCCCTCCTTACACACTTTTCAAGATAGCAAAGTTCTGACGATTTTGGGTGAAAATTGGAGCAATAGACCATGGACAATTTGGAAATTTACACATGCTTTGCAAATAGACAGGCAATTATCATTGAAAGTCCAATAGATCTTGTAAGATTTGTTAATATGTAGTGTGGTAACCGAGTGGTAACCAGACTTAAACATGGCACTAGCATTCTAAAGAGACATTCTCTTAGCAAGCCCTTGTGTGAGAGATCAGGATGTGTGAGCTCAAGAAGAGATTTCATCCTACTCAGATTGTCCCTAGTTGGGTCTAAATGCAAGATCAGGTTATATCCATAGAGGTCCACAGACAGTGTGTCAAACCTACCTCAAAATTACTGGGCAGTCAGTCACTGGCAACAATGGACATTGATTGAGAAGCCAAGGCTTGGTTGTTTGCACGATAGGAGCTTAATCTCCGTTGTGGGGGTGACAAGGGGGATTCAAGCTCAGAATATTCCAGACCCAGTAAGGACTTTCGCTTGTGAATATCTCTTTTAACACCCTCACTAGAGTCATCCATGTTGATAAAGAGAGGCCCATCATTGTCCCTGCTGCCAAGCAGGCCTTCATCATCATCATCCATCTCACCCAAGTCAGAAATGGAGCTACGGTGTTGCTCATTTGAGTGTGGATTATGGTGGCCAGCAGAATCTGCCACCATTGCCTGTGCCTCTGCAATCACTGAAGGGGTGTCCTCTGCTGCATAAAGAATTCGTTGAACTGCCATCACCACAGGTAGATGGCTCAGCTCAGGAGCCTGGCACAGGATTTCGATGTCACGAAGTTTAGCGAAGTAGAAGTCCCTCTCCTTCTCCAGACTGTCAACCGAGAGCTTGAGCTCAGTAACCTGTTTGGTGTAAGAGTCTTCATGGTTTGCAGACATCTGAAAAGACACCATCCACTGCAGATGAGAACAGATCCATTCAAGCAGATCATTTGACAAGATCCACAAGTGAAATTCAGAGTTTGCAAAAAGCAAGATCACACTGATTCTTTCAATTTGCAAAGCTGGAAGAGAGGAGCCACCAAAAGTGAAGTGCTTATGATTGATTAGTCACCTGATCAGTGAGTACCTTGACTTGTTTGGGAGCTGGAGATGCTCCCACAGCAGGGTTCTTTGCAGCTCTGCTCACTGCAATGACGACACTAGATGATCAATTAGCAAAAGCAAACATTCAAGTCACTGAATTGAACTGTTGAAGTTTTTAAACTCAAAAATATGTGCAGATCAGTGGAAAGTTCAATATTTCACAACCATAACAGAGTATTAAATGGGTTGGAACTTTACTGTTGGGATTTGTGTTCTCTGTTCGGCGGGCAGGTCCACCCTGGTTGCCCAGAGCAGTTGCATTGGATGAGACCTTGCCAGCAGGTGCATTGAGGCTATTTGCAGTCATGAGTGCTTTTTTATTTGCTTCTTTTCCTCCCTTGCAAGCTTCTCTCCTCTCTGTTGCATTATACCTTCAAACATCACCATGCCATGTACATTAGTGACTAATGCTTTATACTCTTCAATGAGAACCAACTTAAAAGAAAACCTCCATTGATGCCAAATAAGTTGCAGTGATTACTTGGGATTGCTGTAGCTGCTGTTGATAGAGTCACAGTAACGTTTCATCCATTGCATGAATTCCAAGTTGTCAAGTGGGCGTCCTTTCACAAGTTTGCTGACCTCAATGTGCTGCACCCATTAATGCTCTCAATCAAAACGTATGACACTAAATGGATCAAGAGACAACAAAGTAGTATGTTACCACACCCACAATGGCATCTTCAGAAAGAGTGTTGGCAGTTCAATGGAGTTCTGGATCAGTCTTGATCCCAGTACAAGCAGTCCTGATCTGAAAAGATGAAGTACCTTGGCAATCTTTAGCTTGTTGAAGACATCCTGAAGCACCTTGTAGTTCTGGATCATATCATACTCTGTGTTTGCCCCAAAACTCACCTGCAAAACAACGCAATGCATGATAAGAATTCCAATCCAACAATTTGTTCATAATGATAAAAAGTCAGAAATGGTGAAGACTCTAGCCATGGAAGCTATGCATAAGAATTCCACTTCAACAAGTTTTTCATACTGGTAAAAACCAGTATGGCAAAGCCTCTAGCCATGGAAGCAATGCATAAGAGTTCCATCTCAACACTGAATAAACCTAATGGCAATGACTCTAGCCATTATTGCAAAGCATGCTCCACAGCATGCCTGCACAGCAAGCAGAGAGAACGGAAAAATGAGAAGATGATGGGATATGAAGACCACCTTGTGCATATTCACCATTCCTGGATGCACTACATCCATCAACTGGCAATACACCGCCCCGGATGCTGCCTGAAATACATAGAACCAGATTCATATTATGAGTTAATCAGTATCTCGAACTTCTCTTCTTCCACATTGCAGTTCGCGAGAGAGATGAGAGAAAATTCATATGGATTATGTGGATTGCGTGAACCTACCTCTTCCACTTTGGAGAGAGCCAGGTGCAGAGTGGAGTTCACCCATGCAAGTATCTCGTTCCTTCCCACAAAGTACGCCGCATCCATCATCCCTATGTTTGATGCCCCCATCTCTTCTTCTTTTCACCTTCCGAGAAAACAGCTCAGAAACAGAGCAGACAATTACAAAGCCTGCCTCACAAAATGCCCTCACGAGATCATCAACGGAAGTGCCGATCGACCCACAAACCCTTCCAAACAGTCAAGATTTAACGAAGACAGCACAAACAACAGCTATAGCATACTGAAGCTCTCTCTCTCTCTCTCACGCGCACACACACACGCACGCACGCACACAAACAAAGATGTCTAGAAGTTTTCTCCCCCAAATAGAAATGGGTGCAATGCAAACAAACAAAACAAAAAAACAAACAAAGAGGTCTAGAAATTTTGTCCACCAAATTGAAAGGGTAACGAAAAGAAATGGGAGCAATGCAAAAAACAGCACGAAACAAAATGCAGGGCTTCCAGAAGCACAGACCACCTTCAAGACAAAAGATCAGAAACAAAGTTGCTCATTCCAGATGTGAAACAACGAATAGACACAATTATGAGGAAGAGAGAAGCTAGGACTCTAGTCGATCCACAGCGAGCGACTCCAGAGATCATCGTCAAGAGAGTCGGGCAAAAGAAATAGAGAAAAGGACGGGTATAGTCTCTCTCTCTCTCTGTCTGCACGGCCTTCTTCACTCCAGAGCGCTGCCATCGCCATAGCCGCCCACCGAGCTCCAACGGTCAGAAGGGGAGGACGGGGAGCGGCCGTCCGAAGGATGGGAGAACTTTCTTTGGCTGGTGTCAAGTAACTCCCCGTTTGTGGGCTTTGAATCCCACCCCGTCCGGAAGACGGTGGCTCACGTCAGGCGTTTTCAGGACCGTTGGGATTTTTTTTTAATTTTTTTTAGTTTTTTCAAAAATGCGTTGTCCTTTTTGTGTTTTTCTTTGTCCTTTTTGTTTTGACGAGTGGCACCGAATTAGGTCTGCCATAATCACCAAAGTATTGGAATTCCAACCCCTCCGACCAATCAGAAGTGTTAAATGGGGCTGGCCTGGCTATATTTAAGCTGGCCTATATATGGTTTATGTGTGGATGGAAAGTACTCCATATCCATTTTGTATATGGATGAAAAAGTATTCACATCCACCTACTGAGTAGGTTATGGATGATTCTCTTTTGGGAAGAAATGTTTCATGCAACCAATGGGAAGGCCCAAGCATGCACTCAAGGTGCCTTGCTTTTTTTCCTCTTAAGTTTGGGTGGGAAATGATTTTTTTTTTTCATTTTCCCTTAGTTCCCAATGTGTTCACACAATTCATGAAATGAGAACACCCAAATGGAAAACATCGTTGTGAATATCCTAATTTGCTATAGGATTCCAACACCTAATTATTTTTTTGGCCCTTATCTTGATTGGATGACACCTCCTTTCTTTTGGCATTTCGATACAAAAGTGTTCAACACCTCCAACACAAGTTCTTTTACTTTACAAGAACTTGTTTTACAATAACAAACATTTTATGCACCCTATCAAGGTTTTCATTTTTCTCAAAGATATCTCTTGACCATAGGACTTTTGATTGCTCACCAAATCAAAAGACAAGGTCCACATTCATTTAACAACTAATTTTGATGAATAATGATTTTTGAATTCACATAAAGTGATTGTTGTTTTGTTTAGGGTAAAATGGTTTCCAAACAAGTTTTCTTGACAAAATTTGTGAAGCCCATTATTGCATAGAAAATGCACTTTTTAAAAAAAAATTGTGGGATCCAACAATCTAATTATCACTAAAAAAGGGGTTGTTGAATAAAAAAGAAATAAAATGAAAAATGAAAAGATTTGAAGGTAGGGACTATCTTTTGTTTGTTATCACGTTGTAGCTATCATCCAACAACTACCATCCTCTGTAAACTTGAAAACGACCCACAACCACTTGTAGATTTCTTATAACTCTTGTTTACAATCAACAATGCTTGCAAACATTTTGTGATTTTTGCCCACCATTTGCAACAACTATAAAACTTTTGTTGTTGTTACCTACTATCTACAATAGTTTTTCACTCCCTTTAGGCCTCAAATTATGTCTACCTCTTTCCTACTACCTTTCAATGGTAACTACCATCTTGTGCCAGAAGATATTTTTTACTCCAAAAACTAAAATAGAAAGTGGATGGCATTTAAATAGTATAATATAAACTTAAAAGTAATACATAAGGACAACAAAATTTTATGTAATATTAATATGAATTATTCTCTCCTCTTTTTTCATACTCTAAGTAGAACCAAACACCAACAAGAAACATGAAAATCCATCAACCATTTTCCATTACAATAATAAGAGTACATTCTATTTCCATAATCTCCTCTTCTTTCATCAATGTCACATACACACTTTTTCTCCAAAAGGATTTTCCTAACCACATCGAATCTAAAATCATAAATCTCAAATACAAAGGAATGATCTACAATCCCCTTTTATTTTCCTTTTAATCCCCATTTTTTCATACCACACAAGATCCACATGCCTTTTATGAAAATAGGCCTTCTTTATCCTTATCCTAATTCTTCCTAAAAATCTCTACATGATTGGTGGATTATCACAAATCATTCATCTAACTAATCCTATTAGTTTCATCTTTTAATAAAAGATAGTAAGTCACTACTATTAGTAACATTTTAATTACTAGTGGTAACCTGTGCCTGCAAAGCATGGCACGACACTGAAGCAGCGATGACCCCTGAAACCCTAAAGCTCAACGACATTCTGCCATTTCAGAAAGGCATGACTATGGGAAATTCCTCGTCAAAATTATTATGTCAGTTATTTCTTGGAATGGCCCGTTCTGCCACGTAGGAAAAGAAAGTACGTTCCCATCGTACCCAATAGGACATGAACGCATGCTTTCCCATCACTGTATGAGAGAGGGAGAAGAGACGTAAGCAGGAGAGGAGAGTAAGAAGAAAACGTTTGCACTACAAGAAGACCACCCAGACAGCCCACATTTGGACTCTATCATCTGGGTCTTGTTCACACTTGTGCCAGGTCCATCAGCTGTTAGTTGGGTATAGCCCTATCACTGACTGACTAACTAACTAACAGACTTGCTGAATTAATATATTAGATTATGATGCCCATGACATTAATTAGCTTAAGAACATTTACCCTTAGCACTTTCTTATTTACAATTTCTTCAAACAATTGCAATACCAAAATCCAATTGGTGAGCCTCACAAATTTTTGCAAATAAGATTCATTCTTATATTTTCCACAACTTCAAATTTATTGCCCTAATAATCATAACAAAGTTCAAGGGGCAAGAGAGGTTCATACATCAATCAATTTGCGGTAAACAAACTTGGTTATTATTTGAGCATGAACCATACATCATTGAAATACTTCCAAGGTGTTGCATTTTTTGAAAGTTGAGTATAAGTTTTTTTTAAAATTGTTTTCTAGTGAATTGTTTGAGTGAAGATTATTGTCAACTAATGTAGTTTTTTATAATGAATTGTGAAAGGTCTTGTCTTTTGAAGTTGGCATATAACTTTTTGTTTACTTGGTTTACTTGTTTACATGTGTTTAAAAGGCAATTAGGACCTTTTAAGAAGCTCAATAAAAGTTCCATGCATGAATGTTTACCTTTAATAGAAAATTGAAACCAAAATATTTGAATCATTTAAAGAGGTGAAATCAATTTATGCTACAAGTTAACACAAAAGTCCCTTGTTTGAAAGGTTAAATTTTATTCATGAAAACTATGTGAATTGCTTTTGAAGATGAAATATGGAAGACACCCATTGAATGTTGGCATTAATCAACCTTTTATCTTTTGTTTCATTGATGTTTGTGTTCTTAAGATTTTTGGAAAATTCAAAATCGAATTGAAATGGACTTGAGTTTTTACAAAGATTCAATTGAATTGGACTTATAAATGTGTTATCATAACTTGTGACAAATTTACATTAGATTGGGAAAATTAAGGAATGTTCATGGCTTATGAGGTTGCATATTTGGTTTAAACATATGACATACCACCTACCTTGGTTGTCAACATGAATGAAATAGGTATACATATATTCCTTAAATCATAGTATGCATTTGTTGAAAAAAATAATTTGTCATAAGATGTTCCTAGATAGCGAAATTCATTTGAATTGGATGCACATCATTGATGAAAACTACATAGCTTCAATTTACAAGGGCATGTAGACATAAAGAAATACTCAACTTATATTTTAGTAATTTATGTGTAGGTATTCATTTGGTTCCCATGGTTTGAAAACACACTTGGCAAGTGAATGGGACAAAAAATATCATTTGGTCATTAGGATGGACGATAAAAGGTAGGTGACAATTTGTTTTTCATCTTTAAGTGATGGATCACTACTTTAAATGCAAGTGATTTTTATAAATAATATAAAACATTACTTACCCAAAACAACAACAACAACAAAATTGTGCTTAACTACGACTTCCATTTCACAATAACAAATAGTCATTAATCTTATTTCAAAACATGTTGACAATGTGCTTGAAAGATATTGGTGCCTTACAACAAAGATGTTGTGCAAAGAATGAATTTATTTGAGGAGAAAAAATCAATTTTGTTCATTTACTATTAGTTTATAAACAAGTTTGATGTTTTTCTTTTTTATTTGTGTTCTCTTTGTACCTTCAAATTATACTTTGAATTTGCAGCCAACATATGTCATTTTCAAAAGGTCATTGAAATACAAATTGAATACATATTTCAAGAGTGGTCTTTATCATGTATTTATGAATAGATGGAATGTCATGCTTTGGAAATCAAACTTGATTTGGATATTGGTACATTATGTGAATTATTGTGTATACAAATCATTTGAAGCTTGACAAGTTGCAGGTAGCTATTTTGACATGATAATCAAAGGATAAGAAAAGTGTGGTTTAATGAAAGCATTTGAAAAGAAATTTCAAATCTTTGTTATGGAGTAATATGCCATGTTCATTATTGGTTAATGCATTTAATGCAATAGGTGAAGAAACTAATGAGGATGATCACAAAGATTAAGAAAATTTGTTTGATGATGTTGAAATTATGGATTCGACAAGTAAATGCTTTAGTGAAGTTTGACGTATAGATGAATAAATTTACATTTATTGGTATTTTGTATTATCAAAATACTTTACATATTAATAGTTGTATTATATTTCCAACTTTTTATATATTAGATTTGAGTATATAATATGTTTGTTAGTTTTTTAAAATGTTATAATTTTAAAATTTGAATTATTAAACAAAATGTTTGAATAATTTCTTTGAATTTTAGACATGTTAAAAAGATTTTTTTCAAAAATTTCAATTTTTTTTGTCAAATTTGATATCAACATATGGTAGAACTTTTATTCAAAAAATGAAGAATTGCAACATGCATCCAATGGACCCTTTTTTTCTTTTGAAATGATGGTTTCAACTTTTTGGATTCCTTTGTTCCAAATGAGCACCCCTTTTAATTCAAGCAAACATTTATCACTTAAGTTTTAGTTAAATGTTTTTGTATACAATAATAATAATATTGTTTTCCTATGTGTATTAAATGATGTTTTTCAAATTTAAACATGAAGATCAAGTTTACAATAATTGTTTAACAATTGTTGCATCACCTTGTTATAAATGGTCTTACACATGAAAGAAAGGTCATAAGAAATTTTATGTGAATTATGAATAATGGTTACACATAAGTCCAAATGATTATAATCATAAATGAAGAAGAAGTTGACATCAATAGTTCCACATTTGTTTATAACCTATTTACCTATATCACAAGGATATGTGATTTTTGCAAAGATTAGGTTGAACACTCCCACTTAAAAACATTACCCTTGTTTCTCGTCCAAACAATCATAGCTTTGTGCAAAGGTAGGAGTTTTTAATAGTGCCAAAAGACTTTGTGAAGATGTTAACAAACATGTGAGTTTTAGGAAAATACATATGGAAATATGCTTGTTATGTTCACATGTTTTCAAATGTGGTGATATTGGATGTCAATATGTTTGGTCTTGTCATAGAAGACAAAAAGGGAAAAGAACATATGATGAAGTGGAGAGAGAAAGAAACATTCCTCCACTTGATTTCAACAACATGTAAAAAGTGATAAAAGAAGAATTGACAAATACAAATAAAAGAGATTTTTTTTAAGGGTGGGGTTGGCCTTGGGAAGTTCTAGGTTGCTTTTCTATTTTTTTGGGAAGGTGGGGTTGCCCTTGGGTGGTTTTAAGTTGTTTTTTTTCTCCCCCCCCCCTTTTTTTTTGTTAGGCTTGTGGGTTTTTGTAAGGTACGTGGGTTTCCCAATGGAGGCCAACCTTGGGCCTCCATCAATTTCTAATTTAGGCGTGGCTTTTTAGGCGCATGGTTGATGTTTCCTTTTTTCATCCCTTGGGGGTAAAAGTGGGGTTTAGTGCAACATCCCTTGTTTTTGCTGCAACATTTTATTTTCATAGCATGGCATGGCTTGTCACTAGAAACATTGTTAGGTTTTTTAGTCTTTGCATTCTGATAGCACCCTCAGCTTTTCGATTTCATTTCTAACCCCTTTTCCCCATGTGATAGCTTGGGCTTAAATTTTTGCATTGGATCCCATTAATGCTTTCCTTTTGCGTTTTCTTCAACTTTAACTATATGTGCACATTCCTTTTGTTTTGCATCAAAAGGTGCAAGTTATTTTCGCCTTCCTTTAGACCAACTTGTTTGAGACCCATTTGATGTGATTATTTAACATTTGTTCTTATTATTCTTTTAGTGGTGTCTTGTCCTTCCTTCTTGTGCTGGAATAGTTGGGCATATGGATTGGAAATAACTTTAGGCATAACATTTTTTTAGGCACATGCACTTATAATGGCTTTGTTTTCAAACCAAGCTTTGTTGGCAACCCTATTTCCTCTAGTTTCTATTCATGGTCTACCCCCTTTGTGTCAATTAGGATGAAATTTAACCCTCGGGTGTGCTGGGAAGCTTGTGTGTGTGAATAAGGCTTTTACCCCTCTTGCTTAAGCTTAAACATCATAAAAAACGATTGTGCATTGCAAGCCCTACATCTTTTGGATTCAAATTCCCCATGCTTAGAATTTTTGATGGATTTTTAATCAAACACAAATGTGAAGCTTTCCATGGATTCTTTTAGGTCAACTTTTTTACACATGTCCCATTTATTTGTAGTTTGTCCATTAGGCATAATTTGTCTCATTTGTTCATTCCTTTAGGCCCTTCAATTTCCTTTGTTCTTTAGTATCACTACCCTTTGAAAGATTTGTTTGTCATCCTTTCATCTACAGGCATGTGTTAGGGTGATTTTTTTGCCAATTTTTCTTTTTTATGTTTGTTTATTTTTGTGTTTTGCATTATTTTTCCTATATTCTCCCTTCTTTGGCTAATGACACCCATATCTTAGGCCTTACCCATGTTGTTCCTTTTGCCTTCAATCATTTTGGTTTTAGTTGGCTTTTGTGGGGTTGGTCATTCAACTTCACAAGTGTTCAACTTGGGCCCCTTCTAGCTTGCTTCATGGGTTTGCCTTCCCAATTAGTCTTTGTTGCCCCCTTGATGACATTAGGATCCTAGGTGTCTTTTTTAGTTTTGGTTCCTTCTTTTCATCCTTTTTGTAGGAGGTTTTGGATGAAGAAATCCATCATGCTAATGCGTTTTCGAGGTTAGGGGATGTCAAGGTAACATTTGGGGGTCCTTTTTGGTGTTTTGTTCAAAGGCTTTCCTTTTCGCTTTGTTATTTCTCCCTTCTTTTAGGTTTTCAAATTAACTTCCCACTTTCAATTTGACTATGTTGGGAATTTTGAAAGGCTTTTGGGCCCATGTTCTTTTGAATGCCCCTAGGCTCCCCAAGTTTGACAAGTTAGTCTCCCCAATTTTAGTGGATGGTTAAACTTCATTTCTATAAAGGGCATTGTTTCAGCGATTTATCTAAGGAATCAGGCTATTGTTGCTACCATCATTATTTTAAAGTTCTTATTGCACTTTCACCCATTTTATTGGAAGTGATAGGAATGAACAAGTAGGCCCATTATCCTTTTAAGCCCATTTGAGGTTGGTGAAGGAATTTTTTCCTTTAATGGTGGTGGCATGTGTACCCTTTTTTAGCAGTTGGCAAAAAGAAGAACAAATTGATTTAGGAAGAATATTTTAGAGAGATTGCATGATCATTTTTTTTTAAACATCATTTTTGTTTTGTTTTTTGATTCACTTGAATGTGTTTGATATCTTATGTGAGGCCAAGTGCAAATGCGTAGTTGTTTACCCACCCAATGATCCTTTTTTGATTGACTTCAAATGTTTTTTCCACTACATTGCACACTTAGTTGGGCCTCCCCCATCCCCTAGCCCTTGGCTTGTCACATTGTATTTATGGTCAACCTTTGGACCCCATGGGGATCCACTTTATTTGTTGCATCCATGGTGGGGAAAAGACAGCTTCCCATGATGTTGTGTGGGATGCCTTTGCATGTATCATAAAAGATGCAAGATTTCACATTTTATGTGAGTATACCCACATTCTTCCATCGCCTATTCTTTAGTCTACATGTTCGTGAGTCGACATTGTGGTTTTGGTGGATGATGTTCAAACATTGGTTGACATCGTTATCATTGACTCCAATTGAACAGATTTGGTTTCACATGCAACTCTATTTCATGAGGTTATCATTACAATTGTAGCTCATGCTAAGGATGACTTTTATCATGATTAATACCTAACAACCAGTTTCTCCTTCTAGTTATAAAGGTTTTTGGGTGTTTGCATAAACAAGTTGACGAGATTTTTTTCATCGATGTGCTAACAAGGCATGGAATGTAAAAGGTTTTAGAGGCCCTCCTTTGTTTTGTGTTCATTTTACAAACAAATGGTGTTAACAAAATTGTAACGAACACATGCGACCTTTATTTTGAAATGTGTTGTTATTATAGGTGAGGGTTTTTAAAAACTAAGTGTTTTTCATGTGTGTTCCTCCCCTCTCCTTATCTAATATGCTCCTTGTGACTAGGGGGATTAAGTACCATATTTGTTCATATTCCCCTTGTGGTTCGCCCAATTGGTGATTTCTTCTTTTTGCTTGGACTTGGGTCCATCCATCTTGTACCTTTTTCTCCTTTTTTTTATGTTTTGTTTTATTGACATTTGACAAGTTTTCATCAATAATTAGTTTTAATGTAATTCCTATAAAGCCTACCCAAGGACTTTACATTATGTAAAAGTCATTCATTTTATCTAATAGAAAAATTGCCATGATACCTCACTAAATACCTACTTGGTATCATAGGAAAAAATGTTGATGGGCTTTTCAAAAGCATAATGCATGTAGAGGTGGGCAATCATATTTTTGAAAGCCTAGTCAACAAAAAAGAGGGTAGTATACAAATTTGTATGCTAATTCATCACAACAGAGTAATGAGAGTGTATATGTCAATACAAAAAACCTTGTAAACACACAACCAATGTGTGTGGGGTAATACAATTTCTTATAACTTGATAATAGGACTTTAGGACTTTGATGGATCAACACGCTCTAGAATCCTTTCTTTATGGACTATCATGGCCTTCCATTGGGTATCATAACATAAATTGAATTCTTCACACAACATTCCAAAATCCCAACATAAATTTAAGTATGGAGTTGGCAAATAAATGGACAAGCAATATCTACAACATCTTCTTCAAATCTTCTTGGAAATCTCCCATTATAGAAAAAACTTGCTCGGAGTTCCCAAGCATTCCAATACTCAATCTTTCCCATGCACCTTTCCCAATTATCTCAAGCACGTTCAACTTGAGTAGGAATCCCATTAAGGCCAGTCCAAACAACCCCCTTGAACCTCTTATCACTTCCACCTTAAAACTCTATTAACACATCGACTCCTAACACTTTGCCCACCAACTTCAATGTAGAGGAAAACAATGAAACAAAAATGAACAACCTATTCAAAATCCAAGTTTCAAGCATTTTTCTTGAAAGCTTCTAACACAAACCTCCCTAATTGAAAACCAAATTCAAGGAGAAAACCAAGGTGCTTAGCTTTCCTCCTTGTTAGGTATTTATCTCCTCCCCTTACCAAGCGCCTTCTTCTCTCCCCTTAGCAAATCATGCATCACCAAACAAAAGAAATCCGGGAAGAAACGGTCCACCACCGACATCTAATTTGGGCCCTAGCATCCCATGAAAAACAACACCCCGAATTCCATAACCTACAAACAACAAACACACAAAAAATAGCAAAAACATCAAGAAGCAAAATGCAGCTCCTCTAAAGTGACTAATAGCCAATCGTCCTCTCTCTTGGCATTTTCTACCAATACATCCATCAACCTAGTACTTCATTCGTTAGGGCTATCTCATCACTTCCTCTGGTTAGGGCTTAGTCATCAATTTTTTTTGCTAAAACAGATCCAGGTCAAAAGCTCTTTGAGCTAGGTAATTTTTTTTAATTAATAAAAAAAATTAAAAAGCACTTTCCATGTACACTAAAAAAAAAACCAGTGCAGGTTTTCTTTGAATTTTGAAAAAAAAATAAAATCCAGAACCAAAGGTTATTTGATTTCCATTTTCCCAAGAAACCAGAACCAGAGGTTTAAAAAAATTCAGATAACTGTCCAACACTGGACAGTAACCATTCATACAACTGCCAGTTGGTTTTTCAAGAACCTCCGGTTCTTTGAGGCTTTTAAGAGACACCATCTCTGGAGGCTTTGTTTTTTTGAAAATTCCGGAAGTCTGCAAATAAACGGAATAGCAGGTCCTTTGATTTTGAAAATATTCAAAAAAAAAACCTTCGGTTCTCTAATTTTGAGATTTTTCAAAGAAAAACCAGAACCACATGTCCTTTGATTTAGAACTTTTCTTAGAAACCAGAACCAGAGGTTACAAAAATCAGATAACCGCCCAACAGCGGCCAGTAGTAACCTTTCATGAGAACTTCCGGTTATTGTTTTGAGAACCACAGGTTCTTTGAAGCTTTGTGGAAAAGAACCGGAATTGGATGCTCTTTTGATCCTGAAAGTTTTTAAATTACTGGAGCCACAGGTTATTTGATTTTTTAAAAATTAAAAATTTAAATAATTTAAAATAAAAAAACAGAGCCAAGGAAGGTCCAAGTTTTTTTCGAAACCAGAACAACCGGAGGTTACCAGTATATGGGATATAACCGCCCAACACTGGTCAGGTTGCGATTCCTGACGTGAGGGAGAGAGCTTTCTGTTGAAATTTGTGCGGCATTTGAACGCCAGTTGCTGGAAGACTCGTAGTCGAGGTACTAAGATCAGACGATTCTGCTCGCCTCGGGGAGGTCACTCTTTGTATATTTTTCTGAAGTACCGGAGAAGCTAGCTGGTTTGAAGTTGCAACAACTTCAGGTCGAGAATCTGCTATCGATTTGATGTGTACCTATAGTGGAGGATTTTGAGGGCAACTACCATGGTTGTGGAGATGGCAACGACGATGAGGGTGATGTCGTCTCATGTAGCTGTGCAACGGCGTTTTAATCTCCTAATTTCCTCACGGAATTTCCTGTCCCGGAATATTGACACCTTGCCGATACAAGGACGGAATTTGCGTTTTGTGATCAGCTATGGAGTCACAAAGCATCATCTTATGTACACAAAATCAGAGCACATGATGCGGTTCAGTTCACGAAGAACAGTTGCAAGGGCCATGTCTACTCCGGCTGTCGTCGATTCGGTATGCACGATACTTTCATCTCTGTGCAATCTGTCGGATTCTTTGCAAGTGTTGTGGTGGTGGCGTTGCACTGCGAATTGCCATCTTGATCGCTCCTTTATCATGGACTTTTCTTTTACTGGCTCTTCCCTACAGGGTGGAGAGTAGCGACATTATGCGCGCAAAAAACGGGGCAAAGTTTGGTATCCCCACATTCTAGGATCATGCGGAGTCCACTATAGAAAACATTTCCAGCATAATTGAAGGATCCACTTGGGCTTTACCATGCTAACCACCATGTGTTTCCAATTTAGTATGTTGAATATTTGTCACCCTTATGGATATGATTTAAAGGGCAGAACCATTATGCAATGATCCGCTTGTTCTTTCAAGTAAGTGGCTTACTCAATTGCTATTTCACAAATTCTTTAATGTCAGGAGCCTGCAAGCACAGTGAACAAGGACACAGAGGTATCTACATCAGATACAGAGCTACTATGTTGCCCTATATGCTTTGAGCCTCTCATAAGAAAAGGTCCTGCAGGCTTGAACCAGTAAGTGACTAGGGTTGCACTTTCTTCAATCTTTGTTTTAGTTGTCTCAGTTATACTTCTGTCTGAAGGCTGTATCATGTTTGGAAGTTCAAGCGTGGTCAGAATTTTGTCTGGAAATTTAGGTCCAGGAGTACTCTTGCTTGGTTTAAGGCTGGGTTGTAGTGGCTTATTTTTTACTCATGAATTGTAGACTACAGTGTCTGGTCCAGCAGTACTCGAGGATCACAAAAGAGGTTGGAATTAACTGTTCCTAAGCTTGCTAGTAGTGTAGAATTTGGCAATCAATCAGCTTTGGAATATTGCAACCAAATCCTCATTGATTGATTGCCCCAGTATTGTCTCAAAGAAACAAGTGTAACAAGTGACAAGTATGCAGTAATGGAGAGTATACTTGCTTGCAGGGCAGCAGTAGCGAGGTCAGCTTTCTTTTGTGCAAGGTGCAGAAAAGGTTATTCTACAAGAGATGTGTATTTGGACCTTACTCTGTTGGCAACAGCCAAGGAGTATCAGGAAATTCAAAGACCTAGAACAGAGCTTTTCAGGTACAGTTGTTACCTTGCCTGCAACTATCTTTTCCTAGTTGATTCCAGCAAGAAATAACGTATGCCATGATATGGTTTGCTTCCTTAAGAGAATTTGTGATGGATGTTCTCTCTCATTTGTGAGATTGTTGAAGTTGTAGAGGTGTTTGCCTGCCTTGATGGCCCCTGGTAATGGAATGACACAGATTTTAGACTTGTAGAGTATCTGTCTATTACGAAAAAATATAAGCACACAGAATCAGCTTCTGATATGCCATAATGCTGCAATAGAAGTCACTGACCAGTACACATAGCCTGGAAAGCAGGTTTTATCTTATCTTCAGTGTTTACATTTCTGGAGGGAGGCAGATTGTATTGTATGCATGCAAGTGAAGAAACCAAATTTTAAACATTAATTGATGCAGGAGTCCATTGGTTGCATTTGTGTATGAGCGAGGATGGCGTCAGAACTTCAACATATATGGATTTCCAGGTCCTGATGAAGAGGTGTTCTTCTTTACCACATTGCTCTTCTTCTGCTTGCTTCAATGCTCCTAGTTGAATTGTCTCTTCTAGTGCTTCAAATTTCTGTTTAACATCCTTGCATTGCTGATGTGGGTAGGTGAAGATGGCCCAAGATTTCTTGAAACCAACTGTAGGAGGGGTTCTACTGGATGTCAGCTGTGGCAGTGGCTTATTCACTCGACGATTTGCTCAAAGTGGAGACTTCAAAGCAGTAATTGCACTTGATTTCTCAGAGAACATGCTTCGGCAGACTTATGAGTTCATTAAGCAAGACAGATTGCTGACTGCTGTGTATTCACCTAACTGTTTCTCACCTCTTTTTTGCTGACAAAAAACTGAAACAAGAGATCCTATATGCACTGTGATCACACACAATTATGCAAGTAGGATCACTGGTGATGGTTATGAGGTTGTATTGAATGCTCAGGGACATAGCACTGGTCAGGGCAGATGTTGGGAGGCTGCCTTTTGCAACAGGTTCAATTGATGCAGTGCATGCTGGAGCAGCCTTACATTGCTGGACCTCACCTGCTGCTGGGGTGAGAACCAATTCACAAACTTCATTCCCTCTTCTTATGAGAATTATTTCCAATGTCAGAATTTCACGTATGCTCATATTGGTCTTCCCCAAATTACAGAGCTTTCAGGGGGAGTCACTATCTTGTCTATTCCAGTTGACATCCAATGAAGCTCTTGTTTACAGGTCTCAGAGATTAGCCGCATTTTGAAACCTGGTGGTGTTTTTGTGGCTACTACCTATGTCCTCAGCCCACTCCTGGACTTTGGTAATAAAGAACTCCATAAGGTGTGTTGCATAAGTCTCCATCTCAAGAGTGGATGATTTCTCTCTCTTGCTTCAAGGTGTTGTGTTTGACAAATGGTTCTTAGCACACTAGATGTCGCTGGAGAATTTCAAAACTGTTTGCGTAATCAACTAGATATCTTGACTGGAAAACTCATATTTGTTGTGTTTTCTTATGCATCTCCACATTCAGGAAGCTGTTATGAGGTGAAGTTTATGCCAGTAGAAGTTCATGATCTGCCTTTCATTTCTTCACTCACCTTGCACAGTTAGCTTGACATTTGCCTCTCATTTTCAAATGTCCAGATATTGAAGCAAGCAGCAATCTCCACACTAGGACCAGGATATTGGAATGACGCAGAGCTGGAGGAGCTGTTCCAAATATGTGGACTTGTAGACATTAAATCGATCCGGCACAGAAACTTTATCATGCTCTCAGCTTGTAAACCAGAACAGGCTTAATTTCTGTCAAGAACTCCTATTTTGTCTATTCTCTTTCCTCTGCTGCAATGAAGGAGTGGGCTTGGCTTGCACACCAGAAATAAGTCAGTTTGATTTCTGACAATCACATCTCCTCTGAGGTTTGTTTCTGGATTACATATGCTAATGGGGTTTCAAGTTGTTAGTGGAGGGTAATGACAACAGTCACAAATGATGCTTCTGCCATCTTGTGTGATTTGATAGCAAAATGTACCTCAGATCAATCCAAGGAAGTGCATAGTAAACATGTATGATATCATTTCCAGCAAAGGGGACACATCTGCATTCCAAGCACATGGCTATCTGCATGGCTTCCTGTCTATGGAAACACAACTCTGATTCGTAATCAACCGAGTGAAATGTGCATGTACTAGATGCATTGGGACAGATAAATTTGTTGTATCATGAAGTACAACTAGTCTGAAGATCTGCTTAGTGAGCATCTGCAAATGCAACTCAAACATTATGTAGCAATACCTTCACAATGGAGGTTGCAATATGCAATAAAAACATTGCAGAACTGTCATTGCTGGTGAAACTGTAAAATTATGTAGAAGCACCCTTGAAAATTTGGCGTGGCAAGATTTCTGTGATTTGCCCGGGCGCAGTGTGTGCCCCCAGCTCCTGTGATCTGCTGCTTAGCCTGCAGATCTTCCCACACCTCACTGGATTGAGAGCTGTACACCCTCTGCCTTGCTGAGAGGTATGCCACATGTCGGTGGAGCATAAAGAATGCTTGGAATGTCATCAACAGGATCCCCACATGCAATGTGTCTACATGGAATGACATTATTGTGCAGGATATGTGAGATTTAGTCAAGGGCAGAAGGCGTGAAAATTGTTTCAACAAGTGCAACATGAGGGGGTTGAGCAGAACTCTGTTACTTTTGTGGGTGTTCTGAATGCATTTGCCACTGTAGGTGCACTAGAAGAGAGCAAGCATGTTGATGAAAAGATCAACCAAAGCAGTTGTGTATGTGGGAAATAGCCTTGTTGACATGGATGTTTTGAACTGGTTCAACATGATTCCAATGAAGGATATGGTTGCATGGAGTGCCACAACCTTGGCACATGTGAAATGTGGCAAAGGGAGCCCTCAAATGCTGCAGGCCATGTGCTGCTATCCAACATCTAAGCTTCTGGTGGCAGCAGGATCTTCATTAAAATATTCAACTTCAGAGACTGGCAAGGTGAGTGAAGAAACAAACAGGGCTCACGTGGATTGAGGTGAACAATGAAGTGCACACATTTGTTGCAGATGACCATGAACATCCTTGAATGACTGTAAGGTAAAGGTTATTGATTTAGAAGCCACTCTTTTGGATGAGGGCACCAAGGAGGGGACAGCTCTGGCTGTCGTTCTCTGTTCATTGCTCTTCTATTGAGGTGTGCTTGAGGTGGATGCTTGGCAAGCAAAATGCTGTGCCAATTGATGGTGACCTTCACAGCTCTTTGATGATGCATTCAAGTGGTTAAGTTCAGGGGTGAATTCTGAGGGGTTCTTGAAATAGCTCTGCAACATGAACAATAAAATCTTGCATTGTAGAACATTGATGCAGGTGGAGATCATGCACAACAGTGGATGTGCATTGAAAGTTCAATGTGGTGGCATGGCCATATGAAAACAATGCTAATGTGGGTAGAAATCAAGTGCACCATCACTTCCCTTGCATAGAAGGCATATCAACTCATTGTTAGATGGCCACTTAAAACTTACAAATGAGTGCAAACCAGTCTTTGGGCCATTGTCCATCATGTTAAGGAAAAAAAGGTGTGGGAGGCGGGGGAGGGCCTGGGTTATGAGGATTATTGCAAAATCATGTGGGTATATGGATTTCCATGGAAATGATTTGTTGATGGTACTTCGGAATTCTTAGGGTTACACATAAATCTAGGTTGCAAATGTGTTCATCTTTTGTAATTGTCTTTGTTATACCCAACCATTTGTGAGGAATTCTATTTATCTTCAGGCCTGAAGATGTATATCAGATTGATTGTAACCTATTGCTTATAGCCTGATTTTCACACGAATATATCCAAGTGTAACAATTCTCTTTGGATACTTGATGTGTCTTAAGTAGATGGTAAGTGCCTTGATATTCTCATTCAGCCTGAAGTTCCTTTCTTTGATATGTCAAGCTAAAGTTCCTTTTTAGTTAGAGAAGAGAAAGAAAATACTATTGAAATGTAGAGGAGGAGATGAGGAGAAGGACATTGTTCTTATTTGGAAACACTCTTGTTGGGGTATTTACTTGACATTTACATTATTGATGAGATTTTCAAGAACAATTTTAGTTTTCTAGTATTGTGGGGTGCTAGAAGAGCACAATTAGCTACTATCTCCAAGCATTCAAATTGGCGAAGATTCAAGCTTGACTTGCTAATACAACCAACGATGAAGCTTTCCTTTGCACATGCATATCTTATGTCATGAACACCTTTTCAACATCAACCAATTAATTTTTACTTGCCAAAGATCTTGTCAAACTCATCTAGCAAAAACACACAATATTCAATTATTACAACACTAGCAAGTCAAAATACTCAACACATGAGAGAAACTTCTTATCATAGTCCTTCATCACAACTTTGGCTTCTTTCAAACTTAATGTACTATTTGTTGCCCTTGTACCTAAGGTCCAACATCAATGCAAAAATATTGTGAGCCATGTCTTCATCAAGGGCTACCCAGAAAGACAAAAAAAGATTGTAAGATGATTACTATCTCACCTACCATCCTCACATAAAGGGATTAAAGTTTTGAATCAAAATTTCCACATTGCAAGTAGGGAACTATTGTTGACTTATACTTCCCCTAAGCTTTAAAGAGATGATTATGACAACATGCAAAGCATCAACAAAAGCACATGTAAGAAAACATTCACAAATTAATGAACCAAAGTTGCACCTTGAGAATCTTGACAAAGAGTTTTGAGTTCATATTAATAAGCTATTGTGATAATGCAAGATTGGCCAAAGGTTGTTTGAATAATGCTTAAATAATTTTAGAACAATGTTGAAATGATAAATTAAACATTAATTATAACTTTTTAAAGTGATTTTTGGTATGTTATATTTATTAGATTAATTTCAAATTTATTCACATGATAAAATAATATAGTAGAAACATCGTGATATTAATGTATTAAACATTCATGAAACTTTGGAATTAAAAATGATTTTCATCACGTAAACAAAACATTTATTACATTTTGTGTGACTCTTTAATTTGTGAATGTACATGTAACCTCTCCATTGATTCAAAATGCATTAATGAACCCCAAGTTATGGAGATCAAAATTTCAATGATCACTTGAGCTTTGGCTCATGTAGGTTCATTACAAACCATGGTTTGCAAATGAATTGATTATTGACCATAACACATGTTGATGTTTACAACATATTTCATAATCTCTTACAACAAGGTCAATTTTGAAGTGAAACAAGCCTCAACAAGGGATTTCAATTTTAGTTTCTACAAATCACTTTCAACACATGCAAGATTCCATTCTTGCTTAAATTTCTTAAATTTTGTATCCAAATGATAATTTTTTGCAATGATGATTATGCCTTTTTCAAGGACATGCTTCCTTCATGCCAAAACAAGTTCCTTGTCATCTATTCTAACATTCTAACAAGCATTTGATATTACATGCTTAAAGCAAGCTCCTACATAAGGTTTCTAAAATTCAAATGATGCACATAAAACAACATTAAACAAGATCACGGCACATGTGTGTAGATTTTTCCTTTCACATAAGTTAGGATTTTATTAATAAACATAAATTATGCTAGAAATGGTTTCATTTGTTCAACCAAAGTTGAGTTCTTAAAATGTCTAGGGTTAAAAATAACTTGAAAATAACATTGTGGAGTTTTCATGCACCTTGTTAATAAAGTTCACAAATAATACAAAAATATCAAACCTTATCCTAAACGTTCACAAACCAAACATAATTGTAACATTTACACAATTTGAGGGTAAGGACCACATACCTTTCTTTTTTTGGATTAACATTGCAAATATATGTTCTTACACAAAAGTTTTGCAAGAAAGAAATTACACCTTCCCATTTTACAACATGGTTAGTTGACAATGTCAAGTGGCTATGATTAGCTATATAATTATGTCTAAATTATTTATGCTTAATATAGCTTAGTTAGGCTAATCTAATTTTTTGTGTAATTTAACTATGAACCAATTTTAATGTGAACAAGTTCAAGTTAATTTGTGTATTGGGTATAAAACTCAAATTTTGTGATCCCAAATCCTTCTTTGATGATTTAATATTTTATAATATAATGTGTTATGTTTTGCAAGTTTTTCATGTGTTTGTGCAAGTTTTCATTTTCACATGGTGTTTATGCTTACATTCATTTTTTATGCTTTTGGGCTCGAATTTTTATGTGTTAAAAGTGAGTTCATTTTGGTTTAGATATGGTGTATCATTAAAAAATTTATTTGTTATGTGTTGTATGTGTGAAGATAGCAATAATTATAGGTGTCAATGTGGTAGCACACAACAACAAAGAAATGGATTTTTTGCAATAAACAAAGTTTCATTCCTTTTGTTACAAATAAGACCACATTTGATGATCTCTACAACACAAATTTGCTTATAATCAACATATTTCCCCATCTTCATTTGCATAATTTCCCTAGAATCAAACAAATTGATAGAAATGTTGTTATCTTTGATTGAGTTTGAATTCAAAAATGGAATAAAATAAAATAAATAAAAATTGGAAATGCAATGCAAGTGGAAAAAAAGAAAAAAATCTTTTTGAAAATAAGGCATTTGCATGCTAGGATTGCAAAATCAATGCCTCACACACAACCAAAACATAATGTGCAAAGTGCAAAACAAAAAAAAACAAATTTTTTTTTGCAAAGCTTGAAATTTCCCAAGTCTTTACACTAAGAATGAAAGTTCATCATGTTGAATGGAACACAATTAAATGAAACCTTACACAAAAAAAGAAAAACAAAGGTTGAATGGGAAAAAAAAAAGATTAGAGCATTCCCATCAAAATCAAAAGTTTATTGCAACAAAATCAATGATGGTGACAACATTCACAAAGCTTGTTGCGAGAACCATGACAAGAACAACTAAAACAAACAAACAAACAATAACCCTAAATGCTAAAACTTATCAATCACCTAACACAAAATGAGACCTCAACCAAGGGCTAACATCACCACAACCACTAACCCAATGAAAAAAACCAACAAAAGTGACACTTGAGTCACCACAAAATTAGGAGAACTTGCACACAAATAATTGTCATTGTTGAAATGGACAACAAAATGACATGGAGGAAGATTGCTTATTGCAAAAAAGCACAAAGCACCTACTTTTTTCAGGTGTTTCCATAAACATTACAATGAACCTTAATTTTGAAGCAAGAAATCTTTGCCCTTTTGCACATGAATGTTGGGATTCAATGACAATGACAATCTCTTTGCAATGACAATAACTCCAAATCTTTGCATCTCACAAATTTTTTTTGTTGTTGCAAGCTCATACCATGCCAAGAAAAATGAATTATTTTAGGGTTTAGATTAATATCAATATTAGGGTTTTGCAACTCATACCAGGAGGGTATGGTAATGAACAAGGCAGAGAAGAGAACACATGCCATGCTCAGCTTTTTTTTTTTTCCTGGCGAACTGGTGCAAAATGACACCCAATTTTTTTATTATAAATTTACTCTTTCACAGATTCTAAAAAATTTAGCCAAATTTGTTCACACCCCATAGAAGAGTTCACCAAATTTAGACAGGTTCCTGGATTCAAGCCAGGTTCTTTTTGCCAGATTTTACAATAACTTATTGCCATCAGTGCTAAGTACTGTTTGGGATGATAGCCATTAGGCTAGTGCTCCATCACCAAAATGAGGAAAAAAAAAAGTTGTGCCAGGGCCAACAGAATTGTTCTCAGGGTATCAAGATAAGTCTGGTACCTATGGGTTTTCAATACCCTTTGCACATACCATTGCTGATATCAGTCCAACAGTAGGAATTTAGGGGAGGCTTTAATGCTTTGAAGGTCTAGAAAAGGCAATTTAGAAAGATCTTGTTCCTGGCTCACAAAATCTGGAGCTGCACGCCTACCAAAGAGATAAGGAGTTGATGATAAAAGCACAGGCCTAGTTAGTTTGTTGAGATCTACTATCACACTAAGGAGTTGCACCTAAATTTCAGTGTGAGGTCATCTACACCATAAAAGAATACTTACTTTCCAAGTGCCTTGCAGGGCTCCAAACTCCACACCTTAATGTGGATGCATAAGCATGGATGACCATTTACCCTCCTAAACATTTGCTAAAAATGTTTGCAATTGTAATATTTGAAACATTTGTGAGAAACCAAAAGGATGATGAAATACATCCCTTTCTTGGTTTGGAGGCCAACGCCTCACAAATGCTTAAATGGTGAAGGGCACGGTTGCCATGCCCTTCAACATGAAGGGCTACTACCATGAAGGGCTATTATCAATCTTGCCCTCCATATTGAAAGATTTGAACCGGACTTGCCCTTCAAAAGAAAATTTGTCAGTTAGAGGGAGATATGGTGACCAGGGGGATTTTTTAATTTTAATTTTATGCATCAGTTTTGAGGTTTCAAAACTTGGTGAATTTTTCCAAATGTTTAGCAATGTTGGAACCTTTTCTTAAGTTTCCTTCCTATTGAAGGATTTGTTGGGTAATAACCAGTTGGGTTTTGAAGGACTATTAGATTTTTGCCATGAATTAGAAAGATTGGATCCCCTTTGAAGGACGTTAAGGCTTCAAATTTTTAGCCCCGGTTATGTGATGAGCCTGGAAAAACCATCCTAATTGTCAGCTATATAGGTGCAAAAAGCTCATTCAGTAATGAGGTTAAGTGTTATAGTATATAGTATCATTGTATGTGTTTTGCCTTCTTTCTTAGTGGGTGTTGTCTATTTAACCGCCCGCAACAAAAGCTGCAGATGTATTTTGTGCCAGGCAGACTCAACCTGGCCAACCTCATTGGCATTTGGGCTTAATCATGCTAAAAACCTCTTGAGCAACTGACACAAAACTGCATTAGAGAGCTCAATTAGAAAGTCACTTGATCTCTCAATCCTACTTCTTCCCACTAGGGGAAGGAGACAATCCATCATCAGTTCATTGACTTTGTGTTATGCCGATGTTAGTTGGGGTTGTTATATGTTGTGCAAAACTTGCACATCAGACACAAGGAATCAACACAACCTCTAAGTAATGTGTACTTCAAAATTGCACTGTACAAGTATTGTGAACAGTGAGTGCAAACATTATATAGTTAAATGATTATTTTCACATGAAAGATTGACCAAAACAGCTCCCAAATGCAATCCAAAACCTGACAATCCAAACCCATGTTTTCAAATAAAGAAAACACCAGAAGAACATTCACTTCAAATCAAATGAGTGTGATCAAATGAGTGTGCAGCGAAGTGTGATTTAGAAGCATAATGTCAGTAAAGGACTCGTGTGGGTGGCTTGTCCTACTAAATCTTCTGAAACTTAAATTAGTGGAGCACATTCTCAACTTCTCAAGTTCTCCAGATTTCATTGTAATGATGGACTAATTCATTGGTTAACATTATCTAGGTTTATTGCTTATTGATGCTTTTTTGTTATTTGCTGACCTAGTTTTGAGAGAGAGAGTCCTCGACTCACGCAATCACGCATCACTCTTTGTTTTGGTGCATCTTGCTTGACCAAGAGATGGATACATCTTCTTCTTCATACCTAGTGCACACATTTTGCACCAGAAGAACATGAAGAAATGGTCTTCAATGACTAAAATATTCGCCTTGGAATTTGGGGAACTTCCCTTTTGAATTCTATTTTTTTCCTTTTTACCGTTTTTTTCAATTTTGATCCAATATGCCCTTCATTCGTTCAGCACCTACAAACGTGCCAACAAATGTAATAAAAGGTGGTTTTCTTATTTCTTTTTTTCTAAAGCCCAAAAAATTCACTCAAAAACCAACCATTCCACCTTGAAAGCTGGTGTTCTGCTCACTATTTTGCTAAAATGAAGAAATCAAAGAAGGGCTGACATGCAATCACATCAACTCTCTTTTTTTCCAATAAAGATACAAGCTTCCTTCCACCCGTCAAAATTGCAACATTTCAATAGTCAACACATGAACCTTGTGAGTTTCTTCTTTCCCATAGATACAGATTGAGCTCATCAGGGCCACCATTCCCCATTCAACAATAACGAACAAAATCAAGTCCAATACTAACCCCCACTCGGCCATAGTGAACCAGCACCCACCAGTGCACCATGAAGGATGAATGGTAAGTGGTCAGGAAACAGTTTTCTGTTGGGTTCCAATTCCCTTGCTAGCTAACCATGGTGGTTAGCTCAGTTGCCCCTTTTTTCTACCTACCTACTAACAACCCACAACAGGTGGGTAGTAAAACACAGTCCTTACCTAGTAATTACCTATTTTCCTACCTATCGACCCATAGTTGAGACCTATTTCCTACAGATTTGGTAAGCAAGGTGAAACCAAATATTATCTCGGTTGAGATTCATTCATCCACAACTGAGTAATAGCGAGCATCCAGTGGATGTTGCACTGGTGGGTGCTGGTTCATTGTGGCCCATTCCCACTTATTTTCTAATATCAAACACCCCACAAGGGCCATAATATATTATTGTATATTGAATATTGTTAAACTCAACAACAAACAAGTTCTTAATTGGGTATTACTCTTACTTAAAAAAATACCAACATAATAATCAAGGCACCCCCATCATAGCCCTTTTATCCCTTGGTATTTTGCAAACAAAAATAGTGGTGACAAGATCATCACCTTCACCGGGGTAACAAGGGGTGTGTCACACTGTGGCCTTGCCATTTGCATTAAAAAAGTATCTCTTAAGGCAAAAGAAGAATTATGGAAACTCAAATATTTATTTTACCTAGTACCTAGGGGCCAAAATCCCTTAAGCTACTATATACTCTATAATGAATATAAACACAATATCCTTGCCTGGGTAGTAGGCCAATAAGGCCAACAAAGCAAAATAAATGACTAAAAAGGCTCAAAAGCTTTACCAAGTAGTGGCAAGGATTTGATTCCTATTTTTACTTAGTCCAAGCCTCAAGGTGGCCGACTTTGAGGCACCCGTTCTACCCGGTTTCTAATGGCATTTGGATCGGTGTAGCTTTTTCTTCCACGTTTTAAAATGGTTTTGGGCTCCTTTGTTTCATGTTCTTAGTTGGCTTTGTTATGACTTTTTGGATACATGTGTCCGGGTTTTCCTCTTCTTCTTTTTTTGAACATTCTTCACACTACTACTCCATTGCTCATTGTTGATTGATTCTTCATTATTTTTCCTTTATGGTGTTCTATAACTTCTATAAAGCTTTCTATTTATGCACATAGGTAAACACATAAGTGTTTTGCCATTGAAATGATGTTAAAATCTGCCAAACTTTATTTTCAAGAAATCACTACAATAAACCTAAAGAAATCATAACAAAAGAGAAGGAATGGACAAAGGTTTTGGGAGTAATCCCTAAGTGCAGGATGAGTACTTTAAATATCTTATCTAGTTTGGCCCATAGGTGTTAATAATAGTTTTTTTTTTAAAATAATCAAATTTGATAGTAAATTTGGTAATTTATGAAAGTTTTGGCCTAATATTAAGCTGAATAAAAAAATATTTCAGAATGTTGACTAAACATTGCACTTAATGTCTATGAAAATATCTTAATTAAAAAAAATAATTGCATGATATCCTTTCCTAATACTAATTCTTGATTACGAGCATTAGGGACTTCCCTTAATCCACCTACTTAAGTGAGTTGTAATAGACAATGGAGTCCTTATTAAATAATAAGGAAATGATAGGTAAATCACCTACCTATTCGATATTGAGTAATGAAAACAAAAATGAAAAATAGACCTTAAATACAATCCACAAAGTTTCCAAAATTATGGTATTGCCAGGCAAGTAATTTGCTTAATTTTGGGTAGGTAAAATTTTAAACAAAATTGAACATTTAAAACATATTTCTACTGAACCTAAGTTACTACAATAATAGAAAAATGAATAAGAAAAATCACAAGGTAACTTCTGATGTGAGGGTATATGTTTTTCTTTTCTTTTTTTTCAATTTTGTGATATAGCCAATGTGACCATCATTGACAATAAGATTTGGCCAAATTTGGCTATAAGTGAGAAATAAAATCAAAATTAAGCTCCTTCTACATTTGGGAAACCTGCTATAGAGATCTACATCCATGCATCCATCCATGCATTTTTCCATCCATGCTTTCAACTAGAACCTTATTGAATTGGAAGAGAAAGTTAAAATCCCTTGCTTTTATTAAATAAACCAAAAACCATGTTAGTATGATACCTCCCCTGTATTTGATGAACTCCCCCATGTTGTACCCTTTCACATCCATCCATCCACATTTCAACCATAAAATGGATGGGAAAATTAAAATCTCTTCCTCTTATATTAAATAAACCCAAAACCATGTTATGATACCTCCCCAGTATTGACCCTTCACATCCATCCATCCATTCATCCATTTATCCATACAAGCTTCATCCATAAGAAGCTTATTAAATGAATGAGAAAGTTAAAATCCCTTCCTTATTTAAATAAAACCATAACCATGTTATGATAAATACCTCCCCAGTAGTTACCCTTCACATCCATCCATCCATCCATTTGCCCATCCGAGCTTTCATCCATTAAAATGAATGAGAAAGCTAAAATCCCTTCCTTTTATTTAAATAAAACTGAAACCGTGATATGATTAAATACCTCCCCAGTAGTTACCCTTCACATCCATCCATCCATCCATTTGGCCATCCAAGCTTTCATCCATTAAAATGAATGAGAAAGTTGAAATCCCTTCCTTTTATCAAATAAGCCAAAACTGTGTTATGATGAGTACCTCCCCAGGAGTTACCCTTCACATCCATCCATTAATCCATTTTTCCATCCAAGCTTTCATCCATAAAAGTTTATTAAGATGAATGAGAAAGTCAAAAATCCCTTGCTTTCTTAAATAAACCAAAACCGTGTTATGATAAGTACCTCCTCCCCAGTAGTTACCCTTCACATCCATCCATTCATCCATTTGTCCATCCAAGATTTCATCCATAAAAGCTTAAGAAAATGAATGAGAAAGTTAAAAATCCCTTTGCTTTTATGAAAAAAGCCAAAACCGTGTTATGTATGATAAGTACCTCCGCAGTGTTCGATAAACTCCCCTGCTTTTAAGGCAAGGCGGGCGTAGGGTCCGGGGCTCATAAAGACGTGCATGACCCACCACACACAGTGACAGACTCTACTTACTACAAAAACAAAAAAACACCAAAGTCCGCAATTAAAGCCCAAAAAACAAAAAAACAAAAAAAACAGTACCCAAAGCGAAAGCACCACCGTCTTCATCCCCACGCCACCACCAAATTTCGAACCATTCGGACGCGGATTCGAAGAATTCGCAAACGAATTCGGAGCGTTTGGGAAAGCGGATTTGAAGTAATTCGTGAGCGGATTCTGCGCCCGTTCAGATCAGATATTGCACCCACAATTTTTAAAAACGAAGTTTTCCAAAGAGACCGCTTTGCGCAAGCCAAGAACAAGGCGAAGAAAAGAAAAAACCCGCCCCTCCCTTTTTTGTTTTGACTCTTAATTCGTTGATAACTTGCTTACAAGCAGTCCTAAGTGTGTCATTAGCGGCGTAGTTTTTATTGTTCGGTTTTCGATTTTTCTTTGGGGGAATTTTCGGTGCGTTTGCGGCGGATTTGAAGTCGGGATTGGGAGAATTATTTTTCTGTTGTTCTCGAGTGCGGGGTTGTGGTTTCATTTGTGGAGTTGGATCTTATTAGGTAGCTTGTGTTGTTATTATTGTAGCTTTTGGTTGTGTGTGTTTTGTTGGTTTGGTTTTGTTTGTTTGTGTTTTCTTTTTTTACTTGGGGGGGGGGGCGGGGGGGGCGGGAGAGTTTTGTGTTTGTTGTGCTGAAAGTTGAAGAAGCACGGAGTAGGGATACGAGAAAGGTTTTTTCTCTGTTTGGAGATCTTCCTCTTGTATGGTTTTTTTGTGCCAGTTTGGTCTTGTTGCGAATGAGGTTGTTTTGATTGAGAGGGAGAGGGAGAGGGAGGGAGAGAGATGGTTGCGGATTTGTAAGAAGGTTTTTTCAGGTTTTGGAATGTGTGCAAGGTTCTGGCTGGGAGTGAGGATTTGTTGAGAGAGGGAAGGGAAAGGGAAAGGGAGTCATACAGACATACAGACAGGCAAAGAGACAGGAAGAGAAAGGATGGCGGTTGCAGCATTCAAGTCGACGACGAGGAGGACGTGCGATATACGGGGGGTGGAAGTGGACATGCCAGCAACGCCGCGCTCCAGGAACACCAGTCCCGTAAGGCGTTCGCGGCCAACAAGCCCGGTGAGGCGGATGCCGTCGACACCGCGATCTCGGCCTACGTCTCCCACCAAGCACCAACAACCAGCCAAGCAGCAGAATGAGCGCATGCACAGAAGAACGCGAAGCTTTGCGGATTTGTCGTCGTCGTCTCCGCATCATTTCACGGATCCCTCCTCCGTGACTGCCGCTGCTGCCCCGGAGAATCCTCGTTCCCGTGCCAGCTTGGGCTCGAGGTCTTCCGCTCATCACCTTCTTCCTAGTGATTCCGAGGTCAGTAGTCTATGCTACTTCTTCTTCTTCTTCTTCTTCTTACTTACGTTCTGCCGCCCTATTGTGGAAGCAAAAAGTCCGTGGCAAGAGTCTTGATGGCGTGCTGTTTATTGCAGAGTGAAGTAGAACCAAGGTACATGAGATGGACGGAGAGCAGGCGAGACAGTTCGGATAATGAGAGTGTCCATTCTGCAAGAGAATTTGTGCAACGCAATAATGGCCATGGCAAGCACTCTTCTCGACAAACAGTTGCTTCATTGAGAAGATCCATGAGTCAGCTGGAGCTTTCTCAGCCCACCACTCCAGTGTACTATGTAAGATTCAGCATGCATGCACGCATTTCTGATGTGAAATCCATGCGCCAGTGAGAATTTGATCACTCTTGACTGAACACGGAATTTGCAATCCTATTGTATATGATGCTGCAGTTAACCAAAGGGTTCAAGTTCTGATTGAGGGAAGCAATACCACAAGACCTAATCCATGATGTCAGGTAGTCTGTGCAATCGATCACCTCTAATTTTTTAGCCTTTCTGCTTTCCAGAGAAAAGGAAACGTTCCTGGTGAGGATCCTCTTCAAAGAGAGGATGGTGAAGTGCACGTTGAAGAGAAGACTATCCGAGCAGTTCACACACAGACAAAGGTTCAAACCCTCTGTTACAACTGCCTGTATGATGTTTCTTCCTCTGCGGAAGTTTCAACTGATGTTGCCTCCACAGGAGGCCTCAAGGCTAATAAGGTACATCTTTGTAAATCTGAAATGCTGCAGAAAAAAGTCTGTCGGGGTTCTTCGATTGCTTGTTGTGTTCCTAGTACTTTGTAGCAATAGTTCTATTCTTATCAGTACAATGAACAGTGAGGCTGTTTCCAATTGGATACATAAGCTGCTTTGTGGTGATTGTAGTGTGCTGTGTAGATCTTTTAGGCACCTCTGAGAATGTTGTTCCTTATAAACTTGTGGAGAGATTTGAGTTTCTACTGATCTTAATTGTTGAATCTTGTGAGACAGGTTCAAGCTAACACAATGGAACCACCATCAGGAGAAATAGATGCCATCAATGTGCATAGTGCAATGCGGGCTGAAGTTAGGCAGGCAGTAGCAGAGGCACTCCATGAGCTTGAACAGGTCTGTGCTGGTTATTTTGTTTGTTTCCTGAACATGATGTACTTTAGGATTGCTGGTACCAGTCTGGTGATGAACTCAGCTTTTGCAGCTGAATATCCTTTGCCAGTTCGTGTCAGGTTTTAGCACATGTCTTTGCTGGGATTCCCACCAGCCCTGTCTCTGGGATGAGCTCATTGTATGCTTTTTGGATGTGCATGATTGACCAGTTGAACCCATCAACACCTGATTGTCCTGAACTATATTGTGTTCCTTGTTCAACAGTCTGTAGGCAAAGACCTTCAGGGCCACAGTCTCTCAGGAAACAACAAATTTCAGGGAATTTCAAATGATGTACGGAAGGAGTATGCAGACAAGCTTGAGCAGGTTTATCTGGAAGTCCACTCAAAGTTCAATGTTAAAGATTCATGTGGCTCAGATTTTCCTTGAGAATTTAGGGCAAGATGTATGTTATGCATTTTTGGGTATCATAGACTCCGCATCAAACAATGGGCATCAATGGTCTGTGTTTTTGATAGGCCCATCTGTGTGCATGTGTCAGGTCAATTCCCCTGTTAGCTTGACAGCGTATTAGTCTGCAATTTGCCTCCTCATTATCTCATTCATTTTTGTTTCATATGCAGTCTGAAAGAAAGGTTCAGGAGTTGTTGTCACAGTTAGCTGTTGAAGAGCGACGGTGCCTTGACCTTGTTAAACTCGTGAAGGACCTCATTTTGCATGAACAAGAGGCCCTGCAAGCTCAACGAAGATCCTCTGCCATATTTAAGGTGAGTCTTGTCCATCTTTCTAGTTTTATGTGGTCAGAGAAAGAAACTCATTTGTTGTCTCCTTGCCTTGTTCTCTTGTTGGTCCAAGGTTGTAAACCACTTGTTCCAATTTACAGTTAGTTGATCCCCTGATCTTGTTTAGGTCGATGGCTACTCTGGGTCCTGGCTTGAGTCACAGAACAATTACATGAAATCATGCAGAGAAAGTTTCTTTCCCAAATAGTGGTTGAGCTTACATGCAACTATTGCTGAGAAATACTGTGAATATTCCTGAAACGACAGTAGGAGAACTAAGTCATACATGGGATGTCAACCACTTGGACCTTTCATTAAATTGCAAAAAGCTGGTTTTGTGCATTTGTGTATTCAGGATGACAGGGATATTATGAGAAAGTCATTGGATGAGGAAGCACAGCGTTATTTTGAAGAATGTGTTTCCATTGCAAAGTTGGAGTCTATAGGGGCAGATAGCCTTATGGCCTCTCAAGAAAAGGATATTCTGTCTACTGAGAATGAGGAGCCTTTTGACTGGCCAGTAGAAACAGACTCAGACTCCATGTTTTGCCATGATGACATGCCACAAGTTACTCAAAGAGAAGACCATACAAGGAAGTTGAGTAGCCAAGACTTCAGTGAAGCTCTGCTTGTTGGAAAGTCAGGTGGAAAGACAAAAGACTGTGCACCACTAGGTGACGAGGGAATGCTTCTGCCTTGGCTAGACTGGGAGCCAGAAGTTGACACTCTCAATCGTAAAGAGAGAGTTGAAAAGGTCAGCTGTCTGAACCACACTCTCTTCCATGTACACCTTCCCATTGCATAATTCTAATCTGGACCACAAGGTGTTCTGGTATCAAAAGTTCTGCTGCCCAGGAAAAGGAAAAAATTTATTAGTTTTGGTCAAACCACCTACCTTCGCATATGTAGTTCATTGCATCTCAGGGCAGGCAGTATGCATGATTTCCCATGCCAAGTCCTGAGATTTTCTGTGGGATGAATATGTTTATGGAGTGATTCCTAAGCATGCAAATACTGGTTACTATTTTGCAGGCTGCTGTTGATTTCAGAGAGTGGAAGAAAGCTTGGGCTCGGAAGTCAATGGAGTGGGGCAAAAGTATGAAGCGAGAAAGAGGCAAGGATGAAGGTGCTGTCAATGTTGATGAGTTCTTGTTTGAGAGAGTTCGGTTATGGCAACGAATTACACATGGAAGAGTTATTGTCTGTGGGGGAAAGCGGTGATATGTTCCTTTACAATTTTATTTTAAGCACAGCCTTTTTTGCATTATCAACCTACAAGCTAAGCTTCTGGCATCATGATGTTTGCTCAACTAACAACTGGAAAGTTTTTGTTGCATTTGAGACCCTCTCATTATTGAAGGTAGTGGAGATTGTCTCATTTGAGGTAGAGCAAACCATCTGTCACCTTCTCATCTCCATGTCTTCATACCTTACTTGGGAGAAGTTAAAGCTCGGCATCCAGGCCACCAAGTTTTAGTATACAGAACTGCAATACTTAAGAGGATGTCCCCATGTAATATGCGCTTAAGGTTTACAGAGTCAGAAATAGTGATGACACACAGCCGAAACAAGTGATCTGCATTCGGTGTTGTATTGTGCTATCAGATCTTATGTTGGAATCTATTTTGCTAAATAGGTGTGTAAACTAAATTGTATTTGAACCCTTGTGATCTCAGTACCGCTTGGGCTGTTGGATTCTGGCTCTTCAATGTTTTGGGCCTTTTGAGTAACTTAGCCCCACCCAAGTGAACTTGGAAATTGGGATTGGATATGTACTAGTTCTTCTAATGGACAGAAGCCTGTGGACAATCTGGCACAATCTTTTTTTATGCTTGGTAAAAGAATATGTATTGATTGGAGCCTGTTTTCATGTTCCTGCAATTATGTATTTTGTCACCTTTGCAATCATTTTGACATTTAAGGTTGGGGGCATCGTGGATAGTCTCAGAAATGTAGTGGTAAGGTGGATCAAAAGAGAGTTACAACACCAACCCACAGAATTCCCAAGGTAAGTCCTGCACAACTTGCTTTGCTTTACACTTGAACTCTGTGCAAGGCAAACACCTGATGACAATCACAGAATGTGCCTTTGCACTAATTTCTGTGTACATTTAGATCACAGTTGTGATTCAAAATCCATTGTAGTAACATCAATTGAACTCTCGACCACATTTCTATGATGTAGATTAACAGTAATAACTCCCAGGTTAAGGAATGTATGCAAATCCATTGTTGTTGTGGCTTGATGATCATGAACCTTAGTATCATGATTGTCTTGCAAGACAAAGAAGGTTCTTAGAATAAAAGGTTTAACACAGCCACATTTGACAATTGAATGTTGATTGTCATCCAGTCTTTCTCCACAAAACAGAGAACGGCCATTTTGCTCAAAGAGCTGGTCCCAAATGCAATGCTCAAACTTCAAAGGCTCGGAAGTCATTGCCTTTGGGCTCAAGGATGATAATGGTCATTCATGATCTTTTATGAAGTTCCATTGTTGCACAACGATGGATGGTGTAATGAAGCTTATATGATTGTATTGAACAAACACATCTCAATATGTGATACGCCCAACTCTCAATGACACATTATTCCTAAAAATTGAAGCAAATATATTTTACCTAGAAATGAAAAATGTGAGCAAATGTAAAAATGATGAGGCAGTGGTCTGTCAGAAGGATTAAGCTTTTGCATATTATATGGGTATATCTATGTTAGTTTCACTCATATTAGTGGTCTTTGGGTTATATAGACCTTGTATTATGTTTGCTGATTCTACAAAACTTGGAAATCATCATATAAAAGAAGCTAAAATGTAAACTTAGCCATTCTAGCATTTGCATGTATAAATGTGGATTAACAAAAGTACTTTACATTGAAGTTTGTGTTCTTTTGAAAATGGCATTCACACAAGTCAACAGAACCATATTAACACAATATTAATTTAGGGACCAATAGATGTTCATGGTTGACAAGATACAAGACTTACGATCTTTCATTTATGAAACAATTGTTATTTAACCCCATCAAATATTTGGCTATAGGGTGGCAATCATAAAATACTATTAGAACATCTCCACAATTGGAGAGCCAAACATCAATGCACTATCCACTTGCAAGCCATTGTGTAAGTTGTGGCACGTAGTTGACCTTTGATTCAATTTGTCTCCCCCCTAAGCTTCTCAAGAAAGAAGCTAGTATGTTATCTCTCTTGTTTTTGTGCTAATTTACACAAGTTCCAAACAAAATTTCACAGCGAACATTTTTTCTAGTCTTTTGATTTCGCACATCTTTTTATGTTTTCTCACATCTCTAGAGCTTGTGCGTCTGTCTTTACACTCATGCACCTCTCCCTAGACTTTTAACAATTTTTTGGTAAGCACCTTTTTCTGGATTTTTTGCAAAAAATTGTTCCCCTTTGTAGATTTTTGACTTTTTGTGTACCTCTCTTTATGCTTGTATAACTCTCTAGACTTTTGGTTTTCATCTGTGTCTTTTGTTCTAGTTGTTGCTACAAGGTTTAGGATGGAAGCTGAGCATTAAGGGTTGTTAACATAGTTGTGCATGGAACTTAATGATGATGATGAAGATGATCGGATCGTTCAAAACTTCTTACTCCAAATCAAGCTCGATGAGTTGGAAGCCCATCTCCAATATAGAAAATATAGACCAAGCTAACAAGGGAACTTCCGAAGGGATCAATTGTTTAGTGAGGTGTGCATCATGTGCACTTTTTTTGCCACAACTTAAGTTTTATGACAATTAAAAAATGCATAACTACCATTATCATGCTTGCATAATAATTGCAGCTGATGCAATAGATGGGCACTTTTGTTTAAAGGAGAACCCAACAATGGAAAGCCTAAAGAGATTTGTGCATTCAAGAGTTGTTCGAACATGTGTACTTGAAATAATTGTTACAAAAAGAGCAGGGAGCTACAACGAGGTAGTCCCAAAGATAGTCATTAATCAAATCAACAATTACAACATGAGCATGCACGATCTACCTAATAAAATCCTACATCTCCATTTCTATTTAAAATACATAAATCTACAAGTCTCCAAGGATCAGTTCACTCCAACTTCACTCTCATGAGCCAACTTGTCCTACGATGGCCATTCCCAACAAAACAAAATTCACTTGCCAACATATCCTCAATGATCCATCCTAAACACGAAAATAAAGAACCCAATTGCTACAAAAACCTAAACAACATCTCAAGTTTTCAAACATGTGACACCACTAAAGACCCACAATCAATGCATTGTTTGTTTCTACACACACACACAACAAGTTATATATTGTCATATGAACTAACATGCAAGGAATCAACAAATAATAGAAAATGCAACAAGCTTAACATATGGAAATCAACAATATGTGAACTTTTTTTAATGAAGTTCTTCATTCGAAATTCCTAAGTATGTAGGTACTTTCTCTTTTCCCCACAACTAACAAATAGGATAACAAGAACACCCAAACATCACAACCACAAAGCCATAAGATCATTCTTGAAATCTGTAGAGCCTTTCATCACTTCCCTAGAATTTGACCTTGAACATGCATTGCTAATCTATCTTGTTTAGAATGGAACACAAGTGTAGCAAAAAGTGTGTTGCATCCAAACTGCAAATCTCCATAATACACCAAAAACCAAAGCTCTAACTATTATGTTAGCTACATTCAACAATTCTCAAAACCATTTTGCATAAAAGAAGTTTTTGCATCTGAACTTAGTTGCCTTCCCAACATCAAATGCCTTTTCAAGTAACATGACGTCCACTAAGTATCATAAACTAGACCAATCAAATGGTGCCCATTTCAACATTACAATGAAAAAATTTCCTCTATGCTTCTAGCACCAAGCATTATCAAAAACACAAAACCAACCTGTCATGCATGATTTGCAACAAACAAAACCAAACAAAAAAAGAAATAAGTAAAATGAATGGTGCCAATTATCATTGGAAGTTGTTGCATGCAACCACATAACCCCTCAAACATGAATGATGAAATCCAAAAAGTTGGCACTCAAACAATGCAACCAATGTGGATGATCAACACACATTTCATCCCTAATTCCACATCACATAACCAACATGAAAAAATTTGGAATGCCAACTACAAATTTTGAATGCATGTGGGGTTGGCCAAAGATGTTTGCATCTTTGAATTACATGCAATGAAATCTCAATTCTTTTTTAACATAAAGATGGAACAAAATAGATAGAAAGTTTGAATAAACATTTTACATTGAGGAAGGATATGATAGAACACATTTCACCTCCCAAAGGAAACAATTAGTGATGCCTTATTTGCAATAAAATTGTTTTTGTTCATTCAAGCAATATTTTTTCATGGACAATGTGTTTTGGATTTTGTGTGCAATGGTTTTCAAACCTCTCTTTAAACATTTTCACATCTCTTTTTACACTTTTACACCTTGTATATAATTACATACCTTTGTCTAAAATCTTGGATAACTTGTGATGTCTTAAATTTTTTGCCCATGTTTCATGTTTGTGCGCTTAAGCACAAACAAACAAATTGAAAACAAAAAAACAATCCTAAAATATTTTGATGGCTTCAAATTTCATTATGATATCTTGACGCAATCTAAAGGTTATCAATTTGTTTCTTTCTAACCTTGAAAAAATGTATATTGACTAAACGTTGCAATGGGGGTGGTTGTGCACACAAAACACAAATGACAAGTTATTGATATAACGTTTTTTTGTATACAAATGATGGAAATGTTTTAAGACATTTGCATTTGTGTGCATGAATCTACATTGTTAGTGTTGGTTAAGATGCATTCAATTTTTAATATTTTTACATTGTGGCACAATTGGAAAAAAATTCAAGGAGGTTAGAAAATCAATTAGTATAAACTGGGTTAGAAAATTTAAGAAAGTAAGACATGTACATTCACATTTTTAACCTTTGTCATAGCCATTCACTACCATCATCACAAAGTAGGAAATCAAATATCCCATACATTGGATAGGTTAAAAACCTTAAAATGTAAGTGTTTTAGGCA
>Ga0116231_10000870_pt1 | contig 57932 bp, 38 predicted proteins | sample S1TSphgellanicum_2_FD_89695 | JGI IMG/M metagenome (GOLD analysis project Ga0116231, IMG submission 89695) | Host-associated microbial communities from peat moss isolated from Minnesota, USA - S1T2_Fd - Sphagnum magellanicum MG | ecosystem: Host-associated > Plants > Peat moss > Unclassified...
ACACAATGCACCAGTAAACCCTAAACCCCCCCCCCCTCTCTCTCTCTCTCTCTCTCTCTCTTTTCCTCTCTGTTTTTCTCTCTTCATATCTCTCACACTATGCAGTAAGTTTCAAGCAAGAATGATAGGGGCCAACCATATGAGGTAGCCGAATGTAAGATACTCTTAAATCCTTTCTCTGATTGTGCAGAAGTATTTCATATAAGGAGCAAGCTCGGCTTAATCAAGCAGCCTGCAATGCACTGATGGCACAACTTGAATGCCAAAAGTCAGCATGCGAAACTGCCGAGAGAGACCTGCTTCAGAGATATACTGAGAGAGAGAAACTAGGAGCCAAATTGAATCCTGATGTTGCTCAGATGGTGAAGAATCATCATCCTGTGATGCGGGGACGGGATATTGTGGATCTGAGCAGCTGTGTATCACCTCTAGCCACTGATGAAGAGAACGATGTGGTTGAGGCAATTGTTCCAGCAGATGGAGTTAGTGAGACCGATAGTGAAGACAAGAAAGCTGATCATGATCAGGTTTACTGTCTGCAGTTGGAGGTGAATCATCCAAGTGCAGGTTTTCTACAGCAAAACAAGCAGAGACTATTGCACAAATGTCCTGTTGTACATCCGAATACAGGTGAGCTTGTTTGTTGATGTCTTCCTTCCCAGGGAGTGTTTTATCATCTGATCTTCCTGAACTGCAACTTTCATGTTTGTTACAGAAGAAACACTATATGGAATACTCACAAGAGGGGACATAACATGTATCTGATAGTGATGTGAAAGCTCTTTGTCTTTCAGAAGAACTACTGCTACCAGAGTGTGGGGTGAAAGAAGTGGTAGCAGCGTCACAGTTAGCAGCAGTTCGACAGGATATCAGACCTTTGGTGAAGGAAAAGACAGAGTCACCAGATGCACCACCACTACCACAGAAGGGTACTTTGAGTGATGGTTGTGCAGAAGAACTTGAGAAGGAATCCGATGATGACAATCAACTTACAGGTGACAACAATGAGGAAAGGATAAGTAAGAATGGAAGTTGATGTTCAATTGCAGAATAGGATAATACCCATTGCAAATTCTTGTCCAGGTTTAGGGTTTTTTTGTCCTGACAGTATTCACCAGCATGATAAAATTCTAGCCTCAAAAACTCTGCTCTGATCTATCTTTGATTTTTTCTGCATTACAACTATCTAATATGGAAAATCAGGATTGTGTCCAGATACTTCTGAAGAAGAAGGGGAGAGTGATTTTGCTGATGATGAGATGAGCTGCGAACTTTGTGAGAATCATGAGACCTGCACCTATACAGATGCAGAGATAGTGGAGGTCCAAACTGAGATGATACAACAGATGGCTGCAAAACAGGAAGTAACTCCTCCAGGGAAAAACAAGGAAATTGATCTTGATGAAAACCTTGTTGCTGGTGGTCATGACAATGGAGCTGCTGCTGCCACCACCTCAGGAGGACCTGTGTTCCACTGTCTGGAAGAGCATCTAACAAACCTCGTTCCAAATCATGTTGCAAGAGAGGTGGGATCACAAGAAACAGCGACTACCTGTAGTCCTCACTGTGATCTAAAGCATGTGGATGAATTGCCCCGGGAGATCAGGTATGAGGTACTGGAGACAGGGGTGGCAGAAGATGAGAGGGATGATGATGACAACACAGACCCTCACTACAAGCAAGAAGAACGCCTCGATGAACTACTGCATGAGGTATATTTAGGCTTCAAACATCCTTATGCTTCTCTTCCTTTCTCATCTGCACCTTATGCTGTGCTTCAATGCCCAAAGGCTTGCAGATTGCAAAACTTTTTATTCATAAGCCACCCTGAGACTTTCCCCCAAAGATCCCAAATTTCTAAACCTCCATGAAAGAGTGGTAGGATTTGAAGAGTGCTACTCCTACTACTCTCACTAAGAAAGAATGGGGTCCAGGTGTTAACAACTCATGTGGAGAGGATTCGGAGGAATGAAGCATCTGCTCACTATTCTTCTCCAAATATTGATGATGAGAAGATTTGTGAGCTTGGGAAATCCAACCTTGACAAGTGGCTCCAGGCATTGCTTCATGAGGCAGAGTCAGCAGGTTCATCCCCTACACATGGGAGTCCCTTGCATATTGCTCTTTCTTCACCAGCCCAATCACCTCATAGCATGGCTGCTATGCACATGAGCACAGAACTTGAATCCAAGTGTGATCAGGTACCCACTGTTACTTCTGCCTCCTCTGCATTCTATCACAATAGGAAATTTAATGAACCCATTCACAAATAAAAAGACCCATTTGCTCAAAGTATGGAGTTTGATGACATTTCAAGTTTACAATTCTTTTTTGCTGGCATAATCCTGAAATATCTTGTGTTTGAGAAGACAATCCATGTATTGTTTGTGTTGTATCACTGACCAAGTGAGCCTCTTTGCTCTGCAAAAACTGGAATCTTTTCAGGATCTACTAAAGAGGGTGAGAGATGATAGTATGGAAATGCGGAAAGGCTTTTGGGGAGGATTGCTGAGGAAAAAAAGTGTGAAACACCCATCTGAGCAAAGCCCGCCAAACCAACTTGAGGGAGAGTCTGACAATGTGTTTCCATTGCCACCAGTCCAAAGACACCCAGAAGAAGATCCTCACACAGCTATCAACTCCTTGGCAAAAGTCACCTCTGATGGCTTCTACTTGGATGAACTTAGAACTAGCAGCAAAGCAAATGGCAGACTTTGGTTACCGGGAAGTACAACAAGCATCCCAGAATCAGTGGAAAATTGGCCTGATGGCAGCAGGTTGGACAAGCAAGGAGCTGCAGATTACTGTGACAACAAGAGTAGGTTGAAGCTGGCCAAGAATTTCTATGATACTACTACAGTTCAGCTATCCAAGGAAGAAAAGGAAATTGCAGCTTACATGCTGGACAATCATATCTACATTGGATCTTTGCCACGGTCGCTCTCCAATGTTGATGAAGTAACTGAAACCGAAAGCCTTAGCAGCAACAATCCAGACTTTCAAATGCTGGAAGAGAAGGATTTGTCAAAGTCTGGGCTAAGGGCGTCAATCAAAGCTGCTACCCTTGTGTGGAGAAAGGCGGTCAAGAAACTAGAAAGCAAGCTTCAAGATGAGCTTGCAGGACCACCTGCTCCTCATATGGACTGAATCAGGAGCAGCAAAGTGAGCATGAAATTGTGAGCAAAACTTCAACCTTGGCATTGAACTTGGGTCCTCAAAACCTGTTTTTGTTCATGATGGGTCAACCATATTGATGAACATGGGTCTTGACCTCATGGCCATAAGTGAACAGGACCTGGGTGTTGGCCATGTTGCCATAAGGGAATAGAACATGGGTGTTGGCCTCATGGCTGGAAGGGAAGAAGGATGACTCTAACATGGGAGAATGAGAATCTTTAGTGACAGGGAAGTACTGTATCATGTGTCAAAACTTCATTCAGATTATATGAGTGGTGCAAGCTTGCCAAGAGCGCCTCTTCAGATCTTCCTCAGAGTTGACTTTGTGGGATTACACGACAATGATATATGTCGATGGCATTTTCAGCAGAGCAGTTTGTTCAACTTTTCACCATCTTGTGGGGGAGTTTCGAGAGAGAAAGATTATGTCCACAAAATGTGCACATGAATATGAATGTTCAAAGATTGTCAGTGAATTGGATTTGAGTTTTTGCCAAACCTTTGAATTGTAACAATATCTTACAAAATGATTGTGGTTTAAAATTAGATGTATATATGTGTTGATAGAACCTAGTGCCTACAACTCCTCTCAATCCTATTCATTCGCATATTGTTTTTCCCCTACTTTCACAATACCAATTTCTAACATTTTTCACAATCCCTGTAAAGCCTTGGATAACAAAAAAAACCCACCAAATTATATCTTATTATTATTTTTAAAAATTGAATATAAACAACATCTACACCAAACTGAAAAGTCTACATATTCTTGGGCCTTTTACATCACACTTCTAAAATTTACCATCCTTTGAGCTCAAATTAAAAATGGCACTACATTGTCAATTTTATTGCACTTAGGTTTATCAACATCTATAGTAGTTATGGGGTTGGTTGAATGCCTAACCTCCCTCCAAATAGTTGCCCTTTGTATAATTGACCTCTAACAAGGGGTTGAGAGTCTACTTCAGTCTTGGCATATTGTTGTAGACACAAATACAATATCCTCATGAGAAAGAAAGGTGCCTTAAGAAGGATTTTGTGCAGAAATAGAATTTTTATTTAAATAAATAAATAAATAAATATGGGTTTTCTTACAATGTTCATTGTTTGGAAATTGTGAAGTTATAAAAGGCCATGAAGAAGAATTGGAAATGAAAGTCTTGAATGTCATAATAGCAAATGAGAAATGGACATATATCTCTCTAGTTGAGATGGAAAGTTGAGTAAAACCAACAATGGCCTCCTTACAACTTTTGAAGAGATTTTTAATTGCATAGATTTTCAACCTCCTCACTATGAGATTCCCCCAATTCTATTCTAAAACCACAAAGTTATTCCAACATGATTTGAATTAACATTGGATTAATTTTCTCCTAAAATTTTTGCCCAATTGTTGTGATTATCCATGAACACTTTTGTTGTTGAGATTGGATGCTTTGATTTATGGAGTGGTAAACATGGCTAGAACCCATCTTGATGATAATGCTCCAAACTCGTTGCAAACACCTCCAAAGATCAAATCCAACAAACCAAAATACACCAAGTTTTCTCAACAAGAATTGGCAGGTTGTAGACCGGTGATGACCCCTACATATGTGATAGCCTCATTGATGTTAGTAGGGGCAATCTTCATCCCCATAGGATCTATCACCCTTCATGCTGCTGGAGGCGTGGTTGAAATTGTGAAACGATATGAAGATGTATGTTTGATTATAGCATCAACATTGCAAAACATAACCTTGTCAACCATTGCACAAAAAGTAAATTACATTCAAGATCCAACAACACCCAAAAATTGCACAATCACTTTGACTATTCCACATTATATGAAACAACCAGTGTATGTCTATTATGAATTACAAAACTTTTACCAAAACCACCGAAGATATGTCAAAAGTCGAGATGATGCCCAACTTAAGGGGAAATTTGTAACAAGCTCCAACTTGGCTTCTTGCAAACCAGAGGATTTTCTTGACAACTATCCTATAGTGCCATGTGGCCTTATTGCTTGGAGTTTTTTCAATGATTCTTATGTCTTTACTTTGAACAATGTTTCTCTTCCTATCAACAAAACATCAATTGCTTGGCGTTCCGACATCAAAGTCAAGTTTGGTGCCCAACCATCAAACTTTCCAAACAACAATGTAAATTCCACAAATTCATCCACAAATTCTTGGATTGGAGGTGGTGCACTAAATCCAGGTGTTGCTTTGAACCACAATGAAGACTTTCTAGTTTGGATGCGTGCAGCCGCATTACCAAACTTTCGAAAGTTGTGGGGTCGAATAGAACAAAACTTGTATGATGGGGATGTGGTCACTATTAATATATTGAATGTATATAACACATATAGTTTTCATGGCAAAAAAAAAATAGTGTTATCTACAAGTAGTTGGATTGGTGGCAAAAACAATTTTCTAGGGAGTGCATATCTTTGTATTGGTTGTATGTGCTTTTGCCTTGCATTTTCTTTCTTTCTTATGTATCGTCAATGGCCTAGAGCTCTAGGCGATACTTCATATTTCTCTTGGCACAATAATAATCAAACCAGAATTTGTCTTGAACATTTATAATTCACAATTTCAAAACCTTTTTGTTAAGCTTCGCACATGCACACCATATTGCATATTGTAACATCGACCCATCTAGTATAAAAAATATTTCCAATATATATTTTGAAGTAAAAGAAAATGAATTCTTTTCTTAAGAATATGTGATTAATTTTTTAAGATAATGTAAAAAGCTTATATGCTTACAAGTAAGAGTTCATTTTTTTCGAATTTTGTGATGTAAGTGAATTAGTGATCATCAACAAAAGGACTTAAACAAATTTGGTCATATATCAAAGAAGAAAGTAGAAATTTTTGGAACCTTATTATATTTCAGTAGTATGCAAAATTATTATAACCTACAATCTAAATATTGTGATTTCATCAAAGTATGGTGACTTTGGGCCATTTTCACCCTAGAAATCCTTTGTATGAATTGCAACCCTTTTTTTTTGCCACGATGTGTCAAAAATTCACCATAACAAAACATTGGTCACAAGTACATCCAAATGTTTATTATTTAAACAACAAAACGTATGTAATGTAAAGAGTTTGTGGTGAACATTAACTTCACAACATCTCTAGGAATTTTCGTTCTTCAAATAGAAGAAAAGTACAATGAAACACCTAACATTTCCTTTCCCATGCTTTCCCATGTTCATGATGTGCTTCTTCAACACACATTTTCGCATGTGGCAAAATAAAAAAAGAACTCTAATTTCATGTGGGTAGAAACACACTAGGGTTAAACCATTTTAGTCAAAACCCTTGGAAAGTTTTAAATAATTTAAAGATATTAAAATAATTTTTATGACATATAGTCAAGTAGCCAAACATTTCAAATTGAAACATACAAACCAAATAGTCAAAATGTAATGTGATTTACAACCACATCAATTTGCAATCACTTCAATTTTGATCCACCTACCAAGATTTAAAAGTTCGACTATACAATTTATACATCCTTTATCACATATAATTTAAAATCATTTTGTGATGCCATGACATTTGTACTTTTGGTTCCATGCCACATTCATATATTTTAAATCTTCATCATTTGATTTAATTTTTTTACATAACTAATTAGCCCAACTTTCAAGCTAATCAAATTTCTTGAATAATCACAAGAATAATGCCAATTGTGAAAGTGCACTACAACCCAAAAAAAAATCAAATACTACAAAACAATGTTTATGATTACATTTTGGGGGACCATAGTGCACTTTCACTCACGTAGAGTTTTATAGATTACAAAAGATCTTTATCTTGCACTTTCTCAAACTCTAGCTAACTTGTTTTCAAGTAAGGTTGAAAACACAAACAAAAGAATTTTGTTCTTTCAGATTATGAAACCATTTTCTACTTCCATGTCTAGCCACCATAAATGGTAATCTTTACTTCAATTGACTAACTAGTTTTATAGATTTATGTACTTGGCTTTTGCCTTTTCTAAAAGTCATCCCATATCTGACAAATTATTTCCTTTTGCAAATGACCTCTAAAGCAAAAGCATTATTGATTCCTTTAAAGTTTTAAAAAAACATAAGTTAACTTCCTCATCAATCTTCTACTCATACTTTTGGAAATTCAAGATGTCCTTCATAAACAGTAAATTAAATACACCACATTTTGAGAACATGTATGTTGTACATACTATAATTACAAGCCCACAAGTGCTCAAAAGGGGGGGTGACCATAGTGTGCTTTCACCTTATGCACAAGTTGTAAATGACAATAGCACCCTTTGACAACATATTACGTAGTAACTACCTAGCCTACCTTGGACTAAAATTATAACTAGATCTATAATAACTCAAATACACAAATTGTACTACATGCAATAGCGAAATACAAGGTTTCATATAGAAAAGAATTATAAATTCCTTGCCTCAAAGAAAAAACCCACATTTTCAATCTACTAAATCCCCATAGTGCTTGATTATTAGATCTTCTAGTTGTTTCACCTTTTTGTTTTACTGACTTTCAACTTTGTAAATTAGTTCAGGAACCATAACATACATGAGTGACACTTTCATCACCTTACGCTTACTAATACCTTCAATTTTCACTCTCCTCAACTTCACCTCACCAATCTCATGTTGGCCATGGCTCACCCATACAATTGTCAAATGTTGGTACCAACAACTACCACAACTCATAAATTGTCGTCAAACATTTATATGACTATTCAAACACATTTGTATCCTACACAAGATTTCATCAAACCTACCCCACCACCCGCTACACACACGACATCTTGTAACCTCATTCAAACATTTGTGAAAGTGTGAGATGGTAACTTGCTAAATAGGTCAAAAGTCATGTGGGTACATCACATGAGTTCATAGGAAAATGAAATTAATGAGCTTGATCCCACCACCAACCTATTCTTATGTGTGAACTTTCCCCATTTCCAATAGGTCACACATGCCCCCACCTAGAAATATGACAATCCTATTAGTAGGAAAGAAAACAATATCGGCCCCCATGATACCTTTTGTTTTTTCAATAACTTTTTATTGTGGTATGGACTTTAAATTTACTAGAAATGGTTCACGACATCATGTTTTTGCCATTGTTTACTACTGGTTGATAAGTCTATAGGAATTATCCAAAACAAAAATATTACAAAACTTCAATACTACCAAACTTGAAGATCAATTTCAACATACCAAAATTTCTATTATTTTGATATATGCAACTTGATATGTATCAAGTACAAGACTTGCAAATCACACAATTCCAAAAGATGTACAAATGAGGATGTTGAATTTGGGAACAAATATTACAAATCAATGTTGGGTGTAAACAAACTACAATGAGCCAACATGATTATTTTAGAAAAGGATTGCATGTCCTTTTTCCCCAATTTTTTTTTCATATGAATGAATTTTGGAACAATTTTTTTGCAATTTGTTATAATAAATGCTTATAATTGTCCCAATACATGACATGTTTTTTTGTTTATAATTTTTGAAAGTGTCATGATTCCTTGTAAATTTAGTGTTTTGTTTATCGAAATGGTAACAATTTCAAATCATGACCAAAAATTCATTATTTACATTTTTATGTTTTCTTTTATAATAAGCTACAACTTTTCTTAACACATCATGTAGATTATACTTCATTTATATGTGGTATAAGAATTTCAAAATTCTAAAATTCTAGATCAATTTTGGATTTTTTTTTGAACTTTTAAAGTTTTAAAATTCCACATATTTTAGGGTATGAATGTTTTTGCAATGTGCCTAATAGGTCTTTATCCTCTTAGTTTTTCCCCCATCAAATGTGTTTTTATTATATGAGTCCTTTTGATAGTCCTTTGCGAAATTGACTCTTGTTTAACATCATAGGTGCTCACTTTTAAAGGTACTAAATCAAAATTTAAACTTAAAATTTCATCAAATGGATATTTGGTTCGAATTCCTTAATGTTCATATGAATGAAAAAACAACTTTCCATGATTGCCATGGCTTTAAATGAAAAAACATAAATATTTATCCTATTTAAACTATTTTTCTTTGTGATCTAATGCCCTTTTTGGTTCATTGGATTGTGACTACACTCTATTGGAAGTCAACACCAATTTGGATCCTAAACTAGCAAAAAATGCAAAACATTTTTGAAAGAATATTGAGACCTATCAAGCATTGAAAATAAATTTGGCTCTCATATTGTTCAACATAGGATTGAATTAAACACTTCAATTTCACCAGCCCATCAAACCATGTACTAAATGTACTTAAACAACTATGTAATAATGGTGGTACATGATGTGGATAAACTTTTAGCCACATGATTCATATAACCAATAGACCAAACTTCATGGTTGTTTCCAATTACAGTGGTTTGAAAAGAATGGGAAATGCATCTAAATATCTATGTTCAACATTCACCATGTTTACATTGTTGTTGAAATCATAAATGAGAGTTAATAATTTTTTTCCCATGAATGTTCTAATTAATTATTGACGCCAATCCCATTAAACATCTTGGGTTAAAATAAAATGTTGAAGTTTGACCATCTCCTTCAATTCCAAAGGAATAATTGTAATTTGTTTTCTTTTTTCTTGCATTGTTAAGTTCATTCACAATTGAAGTTCCAAAAAAAAATGAAGATTTTAAGATTTGATTTGATTAGTTTGTACAAATAAAATCTACACAAGACAATTTTAAATGAATCAACTTAAAATAATTGATGTGATGGTGACAACTTTCACATATGTACATGCATCAATATTATAGTTACCAAGTCAAAATGAAAAAATTGCCTAAATGCATGGACATTTCAAATACAATTATATTTCATTATCGCATTTGGACAACAATGTTCCTACCATTTTTCAACATTTTATGAATGATATTTTTCAAGAATTTTGGAATGAATTTGTCATTTTGTTATGCCAAAATGTGACATTTATGACTCCACCCATGATTATAAACTTTAGTCATATATACTTTAACAATTAAATAACTACATAGTTGATTCAAATTCATTGTTTATGCCATTCCATATCATTTTCATAATTACAATCATGGATGGATGATCATAATCTCAAAAGATTATGCAATCATAGTCATCAAAATTTATAATATAAAATTGACTAAAAATCATGGAATATGCATTTAATCGTTGAGATTTAATTTTTAAATATAAATTACAAAATTTTAACTTAATTTCTTGTTGCCACATGGTAGCCCAAAGCTAGGAAATGAACATTTTTGGCCTAAGGCCTAAGAAGCCTAGCCTAAGTGACCTAGCCTAAAAGTCTAGCCTAGGCCTTTTAGATTAAAAATAAACTATGTAAATCAACCTAGGTAATTTTAGGTTGCAAGTGTGAGGATTTGAACCTTTCATCTCCACTTTAGGATTTCAAAATTTTAACCATTACACTGTAACTTTTTATTTGTAACATAATTAGTCACCACAAAATTAAAAACATTAACATATTTAGACCTCATCTAACCTAGGCCACCCACCAAGTCTAAAATAAGCTAAACTATGTTAACAAAAGTCTCCTTATGTTATTTTAGACATTGAAGCAAAATTAAGATAAACCTAGAGGCTATTTAGATTGAAGTAAGCAAAATGTGAAAGTTAAACTTTGGTTAAATGGACTCATAAATTAAATGAGTTCAAATGAGGTTTTGAGGTCAATATTAAGGTTTTCCAAGCTTTGAACGTTGCTTTTACGATATGACTCCAATGTTGATGGACAATTACAAGATGAAAGTAAGGTCAAATAAACAACTCTTGATCTTTGTCAACATAAATGAAAACTAATCAGAAGGTATGCCTTGATATATTATTTTAAAAATATTATTGATTTAAATGATGAATATAAATATATTCTTCAATGACTTTGTGATAATGATATTGAATACTCCCATGTGTAAAATGCATTTAAGTAGATTCTAAAAGTGCAAGTAGATGCAAATAGTTGAAATGTTACCTTTTAAAATTTTAAGTTAATGAGTTTGGTAAAAATATAAATGTATTTTTCACTTTAACATATTATAATCATAGTACATTCAACTTCAAACATATAAATAGCTTTGAACACCATATCGACTTAGTCAATTTTAGATGTACTTATTAATTACTTTTATTATATTAATGATATACAAATTTTGTATTCAAATTATCATAAATTCAATGCATGGTGATGTTTTTCCATAATGAAATTTAAAGAGATTTCATTAAAGTAATTAAAGAACTTTCTTGTGTTCATGTAAAAACTTATATAATTTTAAAACTAGATTTGGTGAATATTGATTTTTCTATCTATTTTACATGTCCGCACCTTGCATTGTTTTAAACATTTTTTTCGAAGACCTCAATGCAAGTTTAAACTTGTTTTGAAAACAACTATTTCCAAAATTGGAGAATCCATGGACAATTTGACCAAACTACATTACATTATGAAAAATTTGATCACCAAAATTCCCTTTTCCTATTCCAAAACAATCATGTGGTTTTCAAATATTAATGGGCTTTATTGTTTAGGACTTCAAATATCCAACTTTCTTAATTCAATTTTGGTGATTATTGATTAACTTACTAAAAGGTTTCATTTTATGCCATATTAAAAAAATAATCATAGGTTAAAAAAATACAAAAGTTTTCCTTGATGTTGTATATAAGGATCATGGGTCCTTGACAATATCATTTTATACTTGGTTCATAATTCATTTCTTGATTTAAAAAAAAAAATCAGTTTGAAATGCTCAAGGTAAAAATTTCATTGTTCATATACCTTTCATCCCCAAATCGATGCGCATGTTGAATATCTCAAACAAGTGTGGAATAATACTTGCAATGTATATTCAACTATTATCAAGTTGATCGGACAACTTTTGTGCCTTTGAGAAAGGTTACATACAACAACATTGTTCATTATTTGCAAACTTTGAACCACATTTGAGATTCACCTATAATTACTAAATTTCATTGTGATCTACATTTTCTTTTCCATGTATAAAGATATATCCTTGAACTGTGCAAGGAATACAAAGAATATTAAGCCTAAATTGATGGCTTAAAACTAATTATAATATCCTTAACAACAATTAAAAGGTGCACAATGGATCTTGATATTTACTTCCTTAATAAAGATTGATTCTATAAACAATTATCTTTGTTTCTCTTAGTGTCAATTACATTCATGTTTGCTTTTTTAATCAAAATTTTTCACAAGCAACCTTCTTTGTTATTTTTAATGTTCATAATACACACCAACAATGGTAAGCAATGAGTGATTTCAAGTTAATCATGTCAAATCAAACTAAGTTTCATGATAAAAGTGGTGACAAATCTACAAGGGTAAGTTAAGGATGTTAAATTGAACCAACTATGGCAAGTCAATAATGGCAAGCCAATCTGATTATGATCAATCAAAGCGACAAGTAAAAGTGATAGATTGTTTTTAAAAAAAATAAATTGTAGAGCTTGATGGTAATGGCAACATTATGGTTTCAAAAACACTTATTTTCCTCGAAGTAAAAAGTCCTTAAAAGTTTTTTCATGTTATTGAAGTTTTGCAATGTTCAATTACTTCAAATCAAAACAAACCGGTTGACAAAGGAACTTATCCACTAAACAAAATTAGCCATTAAAAATTTAATAGTTGTAAAGTTGTAACAACTTTTCACATATGACTTGTGATTTGTTTCTAATTAACAACATATTCTTAAGTTGGTTAACTTATGAATTGTAGGATTTTTCTCCAAGCTCTTTGGTCAATTGTAACAATGTGCCCAAGAGGGAAAACAAGGGGTGTATTAAAAAAAAATGGTGATAAGTTCCCATTTATGTTTGTGAATTAAAAATGTTTTTAAAATTAAAAAGGACCATGTTTATTTCAATTTAAGTTATAATTAACATAGGTATATATTTTAAAGATATCCATATTGTATTGAAACATTATTTAAAATATAATAACATATGTTAAGTTTGATATATGCATAAGTTATAACATAAGTTGAAAGGTTCATTTAGGGTTTAGGATAATGTAATGCAAAAACTTTTAAAAACTTGGAAAGAAAATTGTTAAAGGTTTTTGGGAAGAACAAAATATAAACATAAATGATTGGATTGGTTGAGATTAACGAGGGTTGAAACTATAGCTTGGATATTTGAAATGTTCATAAAATTTTCAATTTTGTAACAAATTAATACCATACTTTAACCTAATAATTGTTTTTGATTCCCAAAACTATTTTAAATATGTAAATAGCAGTTTAACTGTTATTATAGTTAAAAATAAAATTGTAATAAATTGGAAGATACTTTAAATATGTGAAATTAGACAATTTGATAATAAAATAATACCAAAATTGTAAACTTTCAAGGTCATACCCTCAAAGATTATTCTTTTTCCATATGTGAGATTATAAATTAAAAGTGCACATTTGAAGTGACTTGCAAGTGAATAGCTTTTTTCAAGTTCCTTAATTGATTGTAAGTGCATACCTCTTTTTAAGCTTATGTATTTGAATTTGCTTGTTTATCCTAAATTTTTAAAAAGTAAGGTTTGGGTTGAATTTTTCCGTCATACCAACTAAGAATTGATAACTTGGAAAATAGTTCAATAAAAAAGGTATATGCTTTACTTGTCACTTGTTGGAGGTAATTTGGAATTCCTAAAATTTTGAAAAGGTTTTAAAATTTCAATTAGATTTTTGGTATAGGACTTGATTGCCATGTGTAACTAACTAGAGTTTATCCTTATATGTAATTCCCTAGCTATGTGTTGATTAAGGTTTCGGTCCTCATTCAAACTGAAGATACATGCAAAACATCACAAGTTCACATACAAGTTTGTTATATTCTTTGTTAAAAAATATTTTTATTTAAAATAATATTATACTTTTACTTCAATGGTATTAGTCATACTAATTAACAAGCCTATTTTTTTCATTGGTGAAATTTTGCCAAAAAGCGAAATGAGAAATAAAAATTTGAAAATTAAGCAATTTTGGAAGGTTTCAATTGCAAATAGTGAGAAAAAAAAGAGAGAAAATTATCATATTTTTATATTTGATTTTTACTGTGTAGCCCTAAATATAGAAGGTTGATTAAAAATTTGTAATTCATATTTAATTTTAAACCAAATTTGGCTAAATCTTCTTATGTATGATCATCATTTTTTAAACATCTTCTTATGGATGATTGTCATTTGAGCTATATTGAAAGAAATCTAAAAAGAACACTAGTGTTGCCTAGTTATTTGTTTATTTATTCCATAATTGGATGGGTATTTTATTATTTTATTTTTATTTATGGGTCACATAGGGTATCAATTAATGTTATTTTTGTGGAAAAATCTCACAAATTGATTTTTTTTTAAAATTTAAGTTTTTTTCTTTTTAAAGGATTTTTGGGTCATTTTTGAAGTAAAAAGAATAAAATTAATCACATCTAGACCTAGGCACTTCCTAGGTCACCCATTGTAGTAGCACTTTTGTAAAAATGTTACAACTCACCTATGACAATTGCCATTTAATGCTTATGGATCTTCGCGAGTGGACCTACAAGTTGAGAAATTTGGAAAAAAAAAAAAACCATAACCAAAAAATAAAATAAAATTCAGACTTATTCAAGTTGAGTATCAATTTACTTAGTTTATTTTTTTGGTGATAATTGCTAGTTATGCTTAATGGTTGTGATTTTTCAAATACCCACCTTGAAAATTGTCAATTATACTAGGTAGTTATTAAAATATTAAATTTCAATACTTGATGCATAAAAAAGGCTTGCTAGTTTGTGGAGTGTATGTATCAAGTGTGTGTAACTTATTTATTGAATTTTTGAAAAAAATCATTAATTGGTTGGTAAGTTATTAATAATTGGATGGTTTAAAAATAAAATAAAATAAAATCGACCAACATTAGTTTTGAGATACACTTGTTGAGTATCATCAAGGGGAAAATTTTAAAATAAAAAAATAAAATAAAATAATATACCGTGTAAAGCTGATGGATAACAAAAACTTTACAACAATTATTTATTTATTTGTCTAGCTTGTGATTGAATATGAAAATTGTTTTGATTTTTGCCTTTGAAATCCCTTATTTTCATAATGCCCCCCCACCCATCCTTGGGGCTTTTTACCTTACACTTAAATTGGCTAAACCCTAAACCCAAGCATTATTACACCACAAGCTGCAGCCCGTCCTTCCTTGGTTCCTGCCTGCGTTCCCTAAGGTTCCCGAGATAGGCTGGGAACCGTCGCTCTCCTCCCGCGAAACCCGTTCCCGCCCATTTCAAAAACCAACCCCGCGCTTTTCCCCCCTTCCTTCCTTCCTTCCTTCCTCCACATCTCCTTTCCCCATCTTTTCCGTATCTCCCCTATCTTTTTCCCTCTAACCCCGGTCACGAATGGATACCCTTGGTCCATTCCCGGTTTCTTTCTTTCTTAAGTCACGTCTCTTTTGGGTATCCTTCTTTTACTTCCCCCACAACACCCAGTAGTCCCTCTTTTCGTTTTCCTTTTTGTTTTACTTTTGACCTTCCCATCTGAAAAGAAAAGCCTTGGTGGCTGATTCTAAGCCTTTTTCTTTTGCCGATGTTGGATCTATCTTTTAACCCTAACTTGCAATTCAGTCCCCCTCTTCTTTTACTTCCCACCCCATCTTTTTCCATCTTATGTCGGTCCTTTGAACATATTTTGGGTTTTTGCCACTTTCCCGCCCTTTGTGATGTTCAGATGCCTAGTCATTACTCGACACGTGGCATCCATCTTTACCCTAGGGAGCTATCTTTCACGGTCCTTCTGTTTATTTTGCCCTTTTTGATTTACTTACCATAGTAAAAAAAAAAGCCGCTTGATGATGGCTGATTTTAAGCCTTTTTTCCTTTTGCCAACGACGGATTTTATCTTTTCACCCGAAGTTACTTACAATTAATTAATTCAGTCGGTCGGTCTTCTTTTCATTTTCCCCATCTTTCCATATTTTTGCACTTTCCCGCCCTTTGTGATTTGTTTTAGCAGCCCTGTCATTTCGCGACGCGTGGCCTCCATCTTTTACACTAGGGTGCTGCTTATCTTTCGCTGACGCAAAACACTCTAAGGCGGTGGCGATGAAGGGAAGGACCAAAAAAAAAACAGAAGCAAAAGAAAAAGAAGAAGGCGTAAAAGAAGAAGCCCTCTGCAAGCTTTGTTTCGGTGATGCTAGTTTCCCGCTGCTTCTTTCTTTGTTTCTTTGTTTCTTTCTCTTAGGGTTTGCAGTTCTACTGTGCGCTTCGTGAGAAGAAGGCTTTTGTCTCCTCTTGATTTTCTAGAAGGCTCTAGTCTTCTGCTGCTGCATTTCCATCTCCTTCGCCATCGCTAACACATTGTGATCCTCTCCTGCTACGTAGTTTTTGAATTTCCGTAGTTTAGTGTTGACAGGAGGTTTGAGTCCTAGGTGAGTGTCGTAGGCATTGTTTGTTTGTTTGTTTGTTTGTTTGCTGTGGTTGTTGGAGACAGCGTTCAATTGGTGGCGGGTTTGTTGTTGTTGCTGCTGCCCCTTCCTTGCTTAGGTGTGGTTTTTGTACTTGGAGGTTTCTGGACGTTCATGGTGCCATTTTTTTCTGTTGTAGCGGGTGACAAGCATTTGGAACGGGGTTTTGAAAGATCTGGTTGAACGAAGATCTGGTGTGTTTGAGATGGTGCTTTTGAAACGAAGAGAAGGATCGCTAACCAATGCATTCGCACAAAGGGAGATAGCAGCAACAGCTGCAGCAGGCAGCGCTTCTTCGGATCATGTGAAAAGACAAAGAGGAGGAGGAGACAATAGCTATCCTCCTCGAAGCAGCAGCAGTGCAACAACACTTGACGCGGCTGCTTTCGTCGTCGTCGAGGAACAACAACAACAGGAGGCGGGTCCGTCTCATGCCTCTTGCTCCTACTACCGTCGTTCTTCTTCAGAGCAAACACGTACGTCTCAACGTGGAATGGCCAGGTAAGCCTTCTTGCATTTGCAGTTGTACATTGGGGTTTTGTACTCTGTGTACATAGAAGGGAGATGATGATTTCTTTTTTCACTGCGAAGAAGCCAAGAACCCAGCAAATGCGAAGTTCTGACTTCAATTTAACATGGGCGTCGTCTTCAGGGAGAGTAGCAGTCGGTCATCGAGAGGAAACATGGCGACTACTCTCTCACAAGAGTGTAGTGGTAGAACCACCGGGGGGTCTTTGAATGAGCAAACGGTAAAGGGTGTGGAGAGAATCACAACAGGGAAGAGAAGCCAAGGGACCAGAACTCGCAAGTATCTGCGACCAGGGCAATTGGCGAAGCTTGTAGATGACCATAAAAGATCTCTGGTTCCCTCCTGCACTACTTTCGGAAGAAAAAGAGTAGGACTCGGGGATAATACCCACAACAACATCGTGGATAAGTCCCTCTCAGTAGCGGTAGTGGCAGCTCTTGACAATGGTGGCGGTGGCAATAGTGTAATAAGCTCTCCTGCACCAACTCTCAGGAGCTACGGACCTGCCTGCCCACAAAGGAAGAAGTTGCTGGCCCCTAAAACTCCTCTCACTCCTGCTGCACAGCTCATAGTGATGAGAAGCCCCCTGCGGGCGGATGATGACAGCAGAGAATCACTTCCTGAGTCTCTCCTGGAAGCCTTGCCTGTGGAGCTTTTGGTAAAGACTCCTCTTTAAACATTGTCATTCACTGTAGCAGTGAAGTTTTTTGAGTCTTCTCACTGCTATTTCAGTATGAGCTTTCCATGCCAGAGGAAACTGCCTGCCCAACCCTAAGAAACCCTATTTCAGATTCTCCTTGCCTTGTTGCTTTCACCTTGAGTTTCTCATCTGAGTTTGTGCATGGTGTAATAGTGTTAGATTGTAGTTGTCTGCATGCGAGGAGCTTTTTTTGTCTTGTTTTCCAAAAAGACCCATCGAGTATCATTAGTGTCTGCAATGGAGTGGTTGACTTTTTTTTGGGGTTTCATTTTACAGGTGCACATTGTGTGCAGACTACATCATGATCAACTAAAGCCAGTATTTCATGTTTGCAGAAGGTTACAGCAAGCGGTAAGTAGGGCTTTCTGATATGTGCTTTATTTCTGGTCTTTTTTTTGTAACCCAACTGTTTTATTAGAATATTTGACAATGATGTGCAGAAAATCTGCTACTGGTAATCATAGATGTGCAGACAAGATACCTTTTGCTGCATGTGCATTTTTTTCGTCTCTTTCATGTGAAGATTATAGCTTCAAAATTCAGTTCAGTCTATTACTATCTCTACTATGTCAATGCTTTTTATTCTTTTATCGCCTGACAATCAATGTGTTATATGCTGAAATGTAGGACAAAAAGTACCAAGTTCCTCAAATGTAGGTTAAATATCTTCTGTATTAATGTACAGGTGCTCATAGCAAGACAATGGCATTTCAACTTTACCACCCCTGACCATGAGCGTCAGAAGAGCCTTGGGTTGTTCACTCCAAGACGTGCTCAACACTGGCCTCCCTCAAGGTAAGAATATTGGTTCTATTCCTATTAGCTTACTGCATTACTTCCCTGGCCACTACTAGAATCATGAGGCTTGATATTGGTTTTATTTCTTGAGAACAAGATTAACGGTGGCTCTCCTCTCATCAAACAAAACTATTGCTCAGAAGATGCTCTGCTGTAGTCAGGCTTGTGGGCATAACAGCCAAGCCATGGATATTGTTGCTTTTTCTATTTAAGTTTGCTTTGTCTTGGGATGTCCCAAGCAATATATTTTCTCTTGCTCAAATATCTGGTGTCTGATGACCTCTTGCATCACACTTTTAGTCACTTTGCTGTTTCCCATTTGAGCATTTTGTCCAAGCCTTTGATGGTTCCTATAGGCCTGACCTTTTTAACTCGCATAAATATCACAAGAGAATATGAAATAGTTGCTTTTGTTTCACTTCCTCACTTTGTGTGAGCAGAGTCTTACCTTCTGTGGATGTAAGTTGTAACATCAGATGAGGATAGTGTCGAAAATTGCTTCTAATATGTTTTGTTGTATTCAAGGTGATTTAACTTGCTGAGAGGATTAGTGCCTATCTTTTATTTTACATGTACTGTTCTACAGGATCCTTTGAAAGCTGCTAGCTGGATGAAGTGTTTGTATTGGAGTAATGTTAATCTTTGTGTGCTTGACTGGAAATTAAAACAATATAGTCAACCTTGCTGCACAATTGTTTCCCATGGATGATGTTTATCTTGTACATGCAGTGCTTATGAAGCGCCAGGAGGTCAGCAAACAACCCGCCCAGCTACCCCACAAGCTCCACGTCATGGCCCTAAACCTGCGCAGGCACGCATTCCCCTTGCTGAAATGAGGCAGATTGTGGCTCCTCTGTTCCAGGATCCTGGAAGCCAACAGGCAGCTGGAAACAAACCTCCTGGTCTTCCTAGACCCCAGTTCAGAGCTGTGGCTTCACATCGTGCCCTCTTCAATGAAGAAGAACTTTGCCAAGCTGTTGCACAAACTCTTTAGAGCTGCAATTTTTGCCTGGATTATAAGTGGTAGAACTTTCATGCCAAGATTCTGCACTACCTTGATCATGGATCTAGCCTACATCTTGCAATTTTAGTAGACCTATTGCCCCTTCATAATTGATAATGAGTGGTCATTTGCAATGGGTCTTCAGCTAATCATCCATAGTTGCTGTTTCTTACTATTTCATGCATTAATGCCCTTGCACAGAAGAAATCTATTTGAATAGGGACATCAATATGGATTTCTTTCCAACCAAAGTTGGGACTGTAGTTGGGTCTGTTTTGTCTAGTACTCAAATTTTGCTTGTAACTGAAGCTCATATAAAGAAAAGAGATGTGGGACACACCTCGATGTCAGTATATGTTTGATATTGAGTATGGACAATTGTAAAGCCACAGCAGGCCAGTTAATTATTAATTTAATGCCAAGGAACGTCTGGCACCAAACAGTTCAAAAAGCTTTGTGACTTGTCTCCTTTCTCCTATTTTATGAGGGGGAGTAAAAAATCCGGTGCATATACTGCATATAACATTTGGTTTGAATGCCATGCTAAAATCAAGTTCGTCATGGAAAAACTATATGATAAATTATGAGTGAATGGACAAACAGTTGTGAAATAGTTGACAATTATATCTCCAGATTTTTATTTCATAAATCAGTTTTACAAGAAACTATGACTACAGGGTATAGTTTGGATCAGTTTAATATAATATCCGGGCTTCCTATATCCAAGAAAATGATGTTTCTTAACATACATATGAGAGAAGCTAGGGAATAGAAATTGCCATAGCAGCTTTTCGATAGAGTAGTCAAAGTTTATTTGGTTGTTCACTCCTATCTTCAATGAAGCAAACAGATAAATTTCCATGTTAATCGTTTGCGCACAATGTGCATATGAAATAATAAAGCAAATACTCTCTCTATACTTATAAATATGTAAATACTTTCATGGAGAAGCTTCTTACTTCTTTCTGGCAAGAAAATGTGATTTTCTCTACCAATTCCAAGAAAATATTTTCCTAGAAAAGGTACTTTGGTAGTAATGTTTGCATATTTCAAAACAGAAGTATGCTTTATTAAAATGCAGATGCCTGATGAAAATCCATATCTTGCAAAGGAACAGAAGCATCTATTGTGCCCTTTATCCTACCCTATGTGGCAGTATCAGCCAGGAAAATTCTGCAGTTTATAATTGGAGGTCAACTCAGCATTCATAACCCCAATAACTCCCTTTTCCTCATATACCTGCATCCCATTTCTGACAGGGAGCAAGCACAGTGTTTGCTGAGCCATAACCAGCACTGAGTGCCCAACCTCAAGTACAGAAACTGAATGGAAAACACTCATACAATAAATATTAAGTTGAGTTGAGACACAGTACATTAAGAAATGTGCATCTATGACAACCAATAACTACATAGAAATCAGTTTCCAGAGCATCCTCCACTGAGGAGGAAAAAAGAGAGGGACATCAGGTTCACAAAAATGGATAACCAATAACTACATAGAAATTAGTTTCCAAAGCATCTTCCACCAAGGAGAAAAAAAGAGAGGGATACCAGATTCAAAAAATATGGATTGCATGAAAATAGTACTTTTGGACAGAACAATACAGCCCCCAAAGTAAAAAGTAAACTTTTACCCACTGAATATCCAAGCCCTCCATCTGACTTCCACCAGTCATCCAGAATCAGGGAGTCAGGACCCAAATAGAATCCATCCTACACAAAGAGATGCTATCAACCTTCCCGATACATCTTCTCTGCATATGCACATGTCTATTTCTGTCACACCTGCAAGGGATTACAGCTCAGATACTTCAACCTTTTAGAGAGTGCAGTTTTGTGTTAGTATTTGAACCTTCTATACCTCTTCCAAATTTAATTTGAAGCCATGAGAATAATGCAACCAGTTAGAGAGTTCACAGTTCACAAACGTGGTTACAGCAACCCTTAATCCATGCGGCCCTTCAAAGTGCGAGTGATGACTTGGTCAGCGCTCCTGTAAATGCATGTACACAACACCATACAAGATTCAGGACATATTTTGGAACTCTGCTGGATTGAAAAACCTTTCATGTAGGTTCCAGCATAAATTCTGCAAACAATCCAGGTGTAAACTTTGTTCCCAAGCAATCTCCAGCATAATCTCCAAATAAATTGTCTAGGTGCCATGGTAACCATTTGAAGCATGAATTACAGCAATAATAAAGTTTCTTACAGAACTAGTTATGGTAGTCTATACATCCAGCAGCACTGAATGCAACCTAATTTCCACAAAAACAGTGGCACACATACTCCTTGCAATTCAAAAGCTCATGTTGGCCACAACAGTACAGTTACCAAGATTAACAACCCATTTCTCCACTCATTATGTTTGATTAACTGCTCTTTAGATATGGTTTACCATTTAGATATAGATTGACTTTAGGTCCAAATGCATTGGCTCAAGTATCTCAGGTCAAATACTGTTTTATGTTCCATATTTTCTGACCACATTTCCTTGGGACACAATAAGTATCCTCTTGACAGTTTTAGGGATGTTCATCCAAAGCTACTTCAAAGATGATGCCCACCAAGCTTTTCAGCCATGAGAGGCATTCTTCCATCTCCAGCAGAATCAAAGCAAAAAAAAAGATTCAGGTTTAAGAAAGTGCTTACACAACATGGACAATTCCTCCCCAACCACTGATGCAGTCACGATCCACAGATGATAACAAAGCTTGGGATATGGTTTCAAACAGCTCTTCAGGTTCCTGCGAATAGAACCCACTATTGTTACTTTCAGAGCACAACAATCATGTATAGATGGGGCATGACCTGTTGATAAATTCTATGGAAAGACAGTATTACACTACAAATTTGAAAGAAATACAGAGGATGCCAAAGTGACGATGAAGTCTTACCAAGTCTGGCTTGTACATAGACTCACAAGCACCATAGAGGGACTCAGAGGCAGTTCCTGACACTACAAAATCCTTGGACAATTGTCTGCAAGATCAAATTTCAGACCAGATTTCAGCAATCATGAATCTACACAAGAGTAAGCTGCACAAGCTGTCACTGCCTATAATAACTGACCATTCCAGACAAAATGTGTAGAACCAGTCAGAACCAGAGTACAGCTGCCCATGGGGTGTAGGTGAAGAAATTCAGTAGCACTGATGCACGGATATAGGCAAATGAGTGAATAGTTTGAAGCAAATATAGGTATGTAGGGCCCTGTATGTGGCACAAACAGACTTTCTTCACCATCAGAACCAGGTGTGTCAAGTTTGGAATGGAGCAGAAGAAACAGGTTGCAAACCATTTTTTTCACTTAAAATTGACCTCAGAGCCCCTCAATGGCCTTGCATCACCTCTTACTTGACCACCACAGCAGTATCTGAGTTCATGGTTTGAGATCCTCACTTTATCAATTTGTGTCCAGGGTGCTACATCATGAAGGAATCATCTGACAGTACAGGGACATGATGGAGAACAGAGAACACTATCCAGAGAGGAATCAAACCAAACAGAAATAACAAGATTTTTCATACTTGGCCCCAATTAAGTCGGTGGTGCAAATAAATGGTGTTCCCTCCTCATTGAGCCCTGCGATAATTGGCTCACAAAAGTATGGTCCAAACCTGTGATAAATAACACATCAATATTGAAAGAAAAACCTAATTAGGGCATAGAAAAGTCATCACCCATTCATCACATACCCATAGATGGACTACTCAACAAGCTATAAACCAACACTAGGACAGCTTGAAAGAGTTGTTCACTGCTGACAGAATAAATTTTAAGAAATAAACTACAAAATCCAACTTCAAGCACCATTGACGGAAGGAGGAGTATCTAGTTCTTAACATCATCCTCCATGAACAGTGCTAGCTGTTACCACCCATTAACCACAGAGGTCGCTTAGAATGTGTGCATCTACCGTTTCTCATAGAGCATTGCAGAGACAAGGCTTGCAAAGGTCTCAGGCCGCATGTTGCGCTCCTCACGCAGATTATACAGCTTGTGCCGGAACTTCAGTCTCTGATACCTGCATTTCAGATAGACCCATCCCTGATCATCCTGCACTCATTCCAGGTCTGGAGGCTGATGATCTCCTTCATATGCAACCTACTCACTGCACCACAAAAAAACTGATAACCCTGATTATAACAACATAATGACTTACATAGTCTGTACATCAGTAGCGAGACCAGACAGGCCAACATAGAGCGTCTCGTGTATTTCAAAGATCCTCTGGAAATCTGTGGCAATTGTTTGAAACTGAACTCCAAGGCGGCGGTCACTGGCTATGGCGAAGCAGTTCTTTCCCACCATAGCTATCAACGCACTTCCATTGTAACTTGTGATCTGCACAAGCGTACACCCTTAATAGTGTACACTTGCCGCTTTAATAAAGTTTAAAAAACGAAGATTTTTTGCACTAGAATGCGTAAGCGTGAAACACAAGTATTTCAATGCAATGCAAAAAAAATAGGGTAACAGATCCACTTTCTGAGAAATAAAAAGGGTGATATTGGATTCGAAAGTTGAACTCAGCAAATCCGATTATCTGCAGGATATTCTGATGCATACTAAACTTGCAAGAAAGATTGGAAAAAAAATAACCGATTAGCTTGTCGAAGGCAGCAAGCGAAGAAGAAGCTCCAAGCATTCTACGAGTCAAAACAAAAAAAAACAATAAGAGATTACGGACGCAATTTTTTTCCTTCTTGTTTTTCTGTTTTAAAAAGAAAACTTACCGACATGATCTCTTGCTCTGATAAACCGAATCGGATTCTCGCACTCGCACAATCACGCTCTCTGAGAACATGTAAAAGAAGAGACGGAGAGATGAAGCAAGCGCGCTCTGAGAACATGCAAAAGAGACGGAGGGAAGTGAAGCCCCAGAGGAAGACACATTAGGGTTAGGGTTTCAGGTACAATGGACGAGAGCCGACAGTTTCCATCCGCAATTGGAAGATTCGTTCGTTGCAAACTAGCTACGACGAGACCATTTCGCAGAACGACTCTCGTCAAAATGGACGAGAATTCTCCACGTTCGTTGACAGTCGACATCGTTCATGTTCAGGCAAAGGAAATAAAATCTGGTTAGCGCACGATAGTTTTTCGTCGAAGATTCCCTGCCCTCTTCAAACTTGGGCAACAAGAAAAGGCGTCACAGAGCCATGGGCTGCCCTGCCCAATTAGGGCTTGAAGATTAAAAAAATTTGTAGGTGTTTGAGGGTTACCTATGTGTAGTGTAACGACCTCGGGCTGGGGTGTTCCTGAAAAGTTTGTATATATTTTTTAATACAATTTTAAAAATGGAAATGAAATAATTTGTTTGCATTTGTGGTGGTTTATATAGATTGTGATTGTGATAATTTAGTTTCTTGTGTGCTTTTGTTGAAAATGTAATATTAAAATTCAACAACTGAATTTTATATAGGAAATGTTTTTGATAAAAAAAACTATTGCATCGTAAAGTATCATGGTCATTATGATATGACAAATGTTAAATTTGTTTGAAACTTGGCATTTGAAATTTCTTTGGTTTGCAAGAATGTTTTGGATTCTAGTTCCATTTAGGAAAAAGATGCAGGATATAAAAAATTTGGATTTCATGTGTTTTGAAAATGTAAGTTTAAAAAATGAGTATTCAAAATTTGTATCACTAAAACTTCTCGCAATAAGATTTCAAAGAAGCACTTGTTAATTTTTATTGTGTGCTTGTTCTAAAATAATACATTTCTTCTGTTACAAGATAATTTTAACTTGAAGTTTTGGTTTGACAATGGAAAAAATGTTCATTAAAACAAATTCAATATAATGTTGTGGATATTAAGCCATGATTTGTTGGCTCTATCCTACAGAGGCATTGTGGGAGCACCTTCTGAGTGGGTATAGGGGTCTGAGAATCAAAAGTTTGCTGAATGGATAAGGTTACAAGTTTGAGTGTCATTTAAAAAAAAAAATTGGTTGGGGGTATAGTGAGGTTTATGGGTGAAAATTTAGGGAGAGTAAAGAGGTTAAGGTTAAGATATTTTATTTTTTTCCTCTCTCTCACAAGTTTGTTTTTTGCTATGGGGTTTCAATGGGTATAAGGAGTGGATAATTCAATTAGATTGAAAGAATTACAAATTGTAAGTGGAGTTTTAAGAAAAGGGGATGAGGGGTTAGGAATTTATTTTTTCTTTTACAAAAGAGTTTGTTTGGGTGAGGAGGAGAGGATGGGGTAATTCCACCCCTTTTTGAAGGAGTTTTTTTGGGTGGGATTGGGAGGTGATTTTTTTGGGGGATGGGGACTAATTAAAGGGGTTGTTTCTTGGATGGCATTTTTTTTGGTGGCATGGGATGGGGGTGGTTGGAGAAAGTGAGGGGGTGTATTCCTTCCCACCCCCCCTTTTTCTTTTCGCAATATGGTGATTTAATGAAGATTTTTTCTTAAGAAAATATTTAATAAAAATTAATATCATTTTTTTTGGGCATGGAAAAACTTCAACACAAAAATTTAATTTTGAAAATTTAACAAAAAGAACAAACAATATCTTGTTGCAAACTAAACATTTAATACATCCAACCAAAAAAGGGAAAAAAAAATCAATTTTGATTTCTTTGCGTGTCTAAACTTTTCTATGTACATGATAACAAATTTGATGTTTAACAAAAAATAATAATACATTTGAGTGAGAATGAAAATAATGGTTAAATAGTGGAATTTAAAAAAAAAGTTTATGTGTTATTTTTCAAATTTGGGTTGAAATATTTAAGGTTTAGTTGTAGGCATGAGGCGCATAATTAAAATTCATAAGATGCTAAAGATATTGATGTCTTGTTCATTATTAGACCATAATTAGCCGTCAAACCATGGATATCATTTTTTATTGTTAAGTTGAAATCTACCATAGTTAAAGTTATTGAAAGTCAATAATTAAATTCATAAGATGCCAAGGGTATTGATGTATTGTTCATTCTTAAACCATAATTTAACCACCAAGCCATGTATATAATCTTTTATTGTTAAGTTCAAATCTACCATAGTCAAAATTATTTGAAGTTCATATAAAATAAAAAAAGGTTTACGGTTAGGTTTAGGGTTTAAGTTAGGTCTTTTGTCCCATATAAATATAACATTGTATGTTTGTTGTCTTTTTTATTTCCACAATAAGAACAATGTTCTTAATTTAAGTTTTCACCATTTGTTGACTATTTTTTTTTACTTCCTTTGAATGTGTGTGTTTTTGCAAGTGTATGTTTTGCCAAGTGTGTACTTTTGCAATTGTTGATTTTGCTAAGTGCTACTTCATTTGTTTATCAACTCAAATTCATTTTAGTAATTTTATTTTTTGAGCTCAATGGTAGTTGTTCTAGTGAAAGAAGTTATATTAGTTATTGTAGTGGATGATTTGGATTTTGGAATTAAAGATGTTACATTTGAAGCAAATGTGTTCAATAGGTATGGAACCTTGGATCGAATTGCAAATAAAAACAAGGAAGATCCAAGCTATGCATATTTGCATTGTGATTTGTTGGATAGGGTAGTTATGACCACAATCACTTTGAAGGTGAAACCGCCTCATATAGAAATGCACGAACAACATTTGTAGAAAGGCATGTTTGTGAGGGTGGAAAATTTTGGCATTGAATCAAAGTGCAAAAGGGGTTTTGAGAAAGGTGACATGCATGTTGTCATTATAATTGAGTCAACAATTGTTGTCTCATCAATTCCAGCATTCCAACCCGAATTAGTTCCCATGTTTTTTCCACATGGATTCCATTAGAGAATTCAAAAGTTTTATCCATAATTAGAGGTTTGCTACCATTGTTGTCATCATCATTGGTGTAAGAGGAGTAGGGGATAGCAAAGGTGAAAAACAATTGTTGATTGCAAATTTAGAAAAAGTGAATTTGACCAAAATGTTTTTTTTTTGGGGGTAACAATTTTAGAACAAAATATGAACAACATCTTGAGGCATACAATGGAGGCTAATGTGTCATGGTCCTAATAAAAATTGTGACACCAACATCAAAAGGAGATTGATATTTGAGGGCATAACATTATATAATTTTAACAAAGGTTAATAAAGCTATTCGAACTCATTGTTTTTAGTTACATAGCAAATTATCAAGTGTTCAAATTGCATTGAAAGAGGTAAAATCCTTTCCTATCCTTTGCATAATTCCATGTTTTTAAAAAAATTTGCACAAAAAAATCAAACATAACCAAATGTTCATCTTATGATCAATTATATTAAAAAAGATAATGTGAAATACAAAAATAATGTAATGAAAAATAAACTTTCAAAGTTTTGTTTTTGAGCACCAAGGAAAATTAGGTGGTTGCCTAATTCTTTTTTCCTAAGGAAAACTAGGTGAGACCGCTTGATATTCCTTTTTTTAAAATGACTTGATAATGAGGTGGTGGTGGTTCAATTCTCCTTTACAAAAAAAATTGAAGTTTTTATTTGCTTGGGTAGTTAGGGGAATTAGGTGGCCGCTTGATTTTCCTATTCCTAAAAGGACCTAATAATCAAGTGGTAGTTCAATTCTCCTCTTCCTAAAGGGCCTTGAGAATTGGCTAACCACCTGATTCTCTTTTATAATTTTTTTTCAAGTTTTTGTTTGTTTTGCCTAAGTAGTCAAGAGAATTGGGTGGCTATTCAATTATCATCTTCCTAAAGGATCGTGAGGATTGGGTGCCCACCTTATTTTCTTCTACAAAAAAAAATTCAAGTTTTTTTTTGCTTGGGCATTAAGGAGAATCGGATGGTGCTTGATTTTCCTATATAATTTTTCTTTTCAAAATTTTTTCCCCTAAACGCTAAGGAGAATTAGGTGGCTTTTTCGTAAGGAAAAAATTCCTCTCTTTCAAAAGAGGACAATCATGTGGCCACCCAATTCTAATGCAAAGAAAAAAAACAAGCAATCATTTGATTCTTCTCTGCATTTTAGAGTAATGTTTTAATTGCAACTTTGCTATGACTATCTTTCAACTATATTATACATTTACATGTCAACATTGCGAAGAATGCAAGTTTGACCTTCTTAGTATGTCAAAACCTCATGCAAATTATTAGCTAAAATTAGAGATCCAATGTGGAAGCAAGGTGTCAACTCCACACTTTGCATAGATGTTTTATTCTGATGCATCATCCACCTTTGCTTACTTTATTTGCACACAAACATTGCATGAAGTAGAAATATTACCTTACACCTTAGGACATTAAATCTCATATAAAATCAACTATAACTAGGTAGATCAATAGAGTTACCTTTACAAACATCACTCTTATCAAGTTTTTGAGCATGAAAAGGACTTATAAACAAAGATTCAATGTAGACACAAGGTGTTGAATTGCATAGTGGCATAAATGTTTCAAATATCATGTGATGGAATTCACATTTCAAAAGTTTCACTAACATATTAATGAGCAGATCTAGCAAGGTTGCCCACTACTTTCAACTAAGGAATCTTTTATGAAAGGTGGAATAAAAATCATAATTGGAATTTTTGGTTAGTTTTAGTAATTTATTGTCCCATGTTATTTTTGACATTCTAACACTACATTAGCAAAATTAAGTGGAGCTGCACACATAGCAAGATATATGAATTTGTCTTCAAACTAGGTAGGGTTTCTCACACTAAGTAATTTGACATTGGTGAAGCATTTTTCACATTCTTTTGCCAAGATACTTGGTCATTTATCACCCCATCCAACCCTTTATTTTGTTAGGTAATTAATGCCATGACTACATTCATTTACATGGTGAATATGGAACAAATTGTTTACATTGTGGAATTGAATAGAAAACTTTTGCTAGGTTTTATGTTCATGAAGAGGACCTCAAAATCAAAGATCCAATTTATAAGCAATGTGTCAATTCCACCAAAAGGAAGCATGACACAATGAACTACTTCATGGTGAATGAAAATATTTTCACCATGGCCTTTGATGATGGGGTAGTGAAGTTCATGAATATGCACAATAAAACCTTCTATTTTGATAACAACTTCCATTATGCATGCAAGACACATGCCCCATCTATCACCTATCACCCCATCCAACTATTTATCTATTTATGCCATGACTATGCAGTTACATGGTGAATGTGGAGCCAAGAATAAGTAATATTAAAACTCAGAAGAAAAGGATTTGTGATTAGGTAGCAAATAGGAATGGACCAATGCCAATAGAAGGAGGGATTTCTTTATAAACCTAATCTTAATGTATGCACCTCACACACCATAACAAGAGGAAAACTTAAAAAATTTCAGGAGGCAATTTCAGTCCATTTATAATGAAGTTGATACTTGTATTCACTCTGATAACATCATTACCAATGTCCTGTTCAACACCATTTTCATGACTTCATCACCTAGTTACATGTTTTCATGTTGTTTTTTATTAAATTGGGTAGTCAAGTTCACCATCACTAAAATCAAGTTTGCCATCTTTGGAGGCAGTTTTATGTTTATGGGCATTACTCCACCAAACCCAAGTATCCCACATTGTTGCAACAATAGTCAGAATGTGTTAAAAGGAATAAATTGCACAATACAAGGATAAGAGATTCAAGCAACTTATATGCCTATTTTTCTTCAAAGAACTTTGAGATTTGAATCTTTCATCTTTTCCTTTCCCCCAACTAATCCACATACTTGACCAAATGGATTTTGACCCTGTTGCTAATATGATCAATCCCTTTGCTATTTTGCAAGTTTTTGTTGAGCTGCCTAGGTGTTCAAGCACATAAGAAATTTAAGAAGCAAGATCATACATAATCATGAGAGCAAATAAAAATCAATCAAGGATAATAATTCTAGATAGACATTATGATGCACACTTAATTCGACATGGTGGCACCATGTTTGAATTATCATTTATCACCATGATCATGAAGAATAAAAATAATACCATGTTAATTTCTCCTTTGCAGTTACATTGTTTGGATCAAGATTTAGTGCTACAACCCACAATCTGTTTACCATAGCCTCAATTAGTTAGATGCACAAAATTGACATTGATGTTTACAAATTTTTGAACTCAAATTTTCACCATGTTTGCCCAACATTGTGGTACCTTGTTGGTTAAAACAAACAAAATAGAAGATTGCATAGTTTATAACTAACATTTTTGAAATCGCTTTTCTATCACTTCTTGGAAATTGCCTTGACATGGTACACCTAACCCAAGTAGATATAAGCTTTGTTGGACTTGGGGTTAATTTGGGTAACATTTTCACAATTAGCTATTGCCTTTGTAAACTTGCTAACCTTTGAATGTGTTGTTACCTTTCAACCATATAAACTACCAAATGGTCAAAAGTTGTTCCATCTAGATTTTTTATTGTTTTGCAATACAAGCATTAGAAGTTCAAAATGAAATGTAGAAGCACTAAACATTTTTATCCCACTTGTTTGCAAAGGAGATCGCATTGTCATTACACAATGAAATTGTTAGTGTGTACAACTACATGACCTCAATAAACCACTACTCTTTCATTGATGTGTTCCTTGCCATTAGAACACATGGAAAGAATTTTTGTAGTGTTGATGGAGCTTTTGTATTGAGGTGAAGAGCACCATTTTATTGGTACAATGGTAACTTGTGCTTGGACACAAAAAGAAGACAATAATTAAAAATGGGGGGTTTTTTGCTCTTGACCATGATTCTCGTCAGGAACACATTTTTTATGATTGCATACCCAATGAATGGTTGTGATAAAAAACACATTTAAGTAATTCTAGACTTTGAAAGTGTTTGAAAATAAAAACAATGAATTTTGAGAGTTTAAATATAAATAAAATAACATCTTCAACTTGGTGGGCACTAAACAAAATGTTGAAACAACAAATTTGCATACGATTTTTTTTTCATTATGAGAACAATTACATTCATGACAATAAATAAACTTGGTGGCCACTAGATATTAAGAACTAGAAAACCATAAAAAGAGGGGTGCAAAACTAAAACATTGCATAACATCATCAAGTAAACAATTCATTGGCAAAATCAAAAAACCAAATTTGAAATATCTATTAAATTTTATGTCATTGAATTGTGTAAAGTATCAATAAAAGAATTTAGGTATTGTATCTCATAAACTATTGGTGGACCATTGAACATCAAAGCTTGTAAGGCATTACAAAATAATTGAAAAGAGTTATTTATTATAAAAAAAATCATCTGGTGGCCACCAATGGGTATTATAATATTAGTTAGAAACATATTAAAAAATATACATTCAACATGTAACCTTGAGTAGGAAGACTTTGTTTATTATGAAATATGAAATATGAATTCCACCCACAAGAGCAGACAACAAAAGTAAACTTCAAGTGCATGAAAAAAAAAACATGTACTTGACTTGAAACCATTTCAAGTAGGCCTTGGTCATATTGGACTTATTGGACACCATGGTGCTCAGTTAGTGTGGCCCTTCGTGTTGCTCATCCTCTTCCAAGCATTGAAACATTAAAAGAGCAAAAGGAGAGAGATACCACAAATATAGGCACACCAAATACATGCAAGCATCAATAGTTTCATTCAATTGGTCACCATGAACCATACTATCATCAATGTAGACTCAAGCAAGATAGTAACTTCATTATGCATAAAAAACCTACTCCATGAACCCATGTTCTTAATAAACAAAATAAACAAATTTACATATATTTATTGTTGCATCATTTGGTGGCCCCCAAATGAAAATTTCTCTTTCATTTTCCAACTTCCAAATGGTAAAAGTCTTATGATCAAATAAATGATATCTTTCTTAAACATCTTAAGCCTCTATTTGATTTTTAAAAAATCATATTTGATTATGATTATAATAAGTTGTAATTTTACTGAAAAAATTAATGTAAATGTATAATATGTAAATAAATAATCATCATATATAATATTAATAAATAGATCATAACTCAAAAATATTTAATAAAAATATAATAATTTGTATTATCCATGTTAATAAATAGTACATGAAACCAATAAATAAAAAATTAGACACAAGTTGATTATCAAAAAAATATTGTAATTCCAAAGATGTAACATATGTTTTAATCATCAAAACATTCTAAATGTAAAAATTATCAGTTATGTTGCCAAAACAACTATGACCAATTGCAAAAGCAACTAGGTTTTCATCTGTCCAAGGATCCATCCACAATATTGGATGAAAAATGCACACTTTTATTTTACTTTTCCATCCAAACATGTAATAGTCACAAATTATAGTTGCATTATAGTACCATCTACCTACCTAGTCCTACCTACTTACCTACCATCTACCTATTTACCATCTATCTACCTATGTCAAACCTACCTACCAACCATCTATTTACCTATATCAAACCTACCTACCTACCTACCTACCTACTTACCTACCATTTACCTATATTCTATTTATCTATCTTCCTACCTACTATCTACCTACATATGAAAACAATTTTCTGATTTACTTATAGTTTACATAAATAGGTATGAACATTCAAAAACATAGGTAGGCATGCATATGTACCTACCTATCTATCTAATTAGGTACATATTGATCCTACTTACGAAAAAATTTGAAGTTCAAATGCTGTTATACAAATTAACAAAAAATTTCATGGAAGTTGAAGGATACATGTTAAATTCATTTGAAATCATAGTTTTTAATATGTATTTAAGTCCAGTTTACATAATGAAACATCAATAATCATTTACTATGTAATTATCAAATATCTTTAAACTAAATTGTCCCTATTCATGAACTCAAAATCAATATTAAATTAAATATAAAAAGTTACTTAATTTATCAGTCAAGGATAATACATTAATCCTTGATAAATAACTCAAAGGTATTAAAATACTTATTAAGTTGTTCATATTTGAGATATTTATTTAATGTTTCTAGAGTTTAATGTATAAAGCTTAGGTTTAAGGTTTAAACATGAATTATAGGGTTTATTGTCGAAAGTTGATTTATAAGGTTGAATAAATAGTTACATAATTTTTTTCTATTATTATGGCAATATTTCATGTTAGATTTTTCTTAGAAATCATTGTTGTACTAATATGTTTTAATTCATAGTTTACATGAAATTTTCATCTAGATCAATTAAATCATTGCTAATTTGTAAATTATATGATATTTGTTTGTTTATATGTAGTCTAAGTTGTATCCATGTATAGATGTATATGTATGTATGGATGTGTGGTTGTATATATTTGTATATATATATATGTATGTGGATGTGTGTGCATTTGTTTGGGTTTTTTATTGTTTATATGTATAAAAAGAAAGTGTGTGTTGAAAAGAATACATAAAGTTGTAGGTCATCACATGTACATCATAGTAATTTGGTGCGTGGTACATATGACAATTTTCAAAATAAGAATAGTTTGAATATGGGTTTCGTTTGGATATATGTTTAGATATTCTTTTTTTTGTGTGGAGGATTTAATGTGTTTTTTTGGAGTGGGTGTGAATGTAAGTATATATGTTGCTTCGTGTGGGTGTGAGTGTAAATGTTTATGTTGCTTTGTGTGGGTGTTTCGTGTGGATATTATGTTTATAGGTTTTTAAAAAAAAAATCTATATAATTCAAATATGAATTTCAAACTAAAATAAATAGTTGTAGTTTAATTAGTTAATTGGTTTCTATGTGTCCATATATATGTTTGTCTTCAACACAGAAAAATGGAATGCAATAATATATAAATTTTTTAATGTATATTGTTGCATTTCATTTTTCTGTGTTGAAGGCATTTTACCCAATAAAAATCAAAATTGTTACATTATAACTTGCATGTCTTAGAGTGAATTTCTCAAGATTGTTTTTTTTCTAAATTGACCTCTTAATGGCCACCATGTCATAATTTTTTATGTTGTTGTAAGTGAATTATATTCTGGTTTGGATGTGATGTACCATTCAACACATTTAAAGTTTAGGGGGTTTGAGGTTATGGTTTAAAGTTTTGTGTTTAGAGTTGTAGATTCTTTCTTAAGCATAACAACTTAACAATCGGGCACACGTGTTGCAATGACAATGGAAGATAAAATATAGATTGAATAAAATTTTTGAGTTAAAAACAAATCAAATTATGCAAATGTTCTATTTTTCATAACTATAACTTGCTGATTTATTTTTTAATCAACAATAGTTAATCAAATTACACAAATGTTTTATCTTCCATAATAACCCATTAATTAAGGCTTGAAGAATGTTAGGTCTTACCATTAATTATTTTACCATGCTACCAAGGTGCCCTTATGAATGGAACATGCAATGCGAAATCCCGTGATTATTTTTCAACATATTAGGTGACCAAATGGTGACCCCAAACTGAACTCCAACTCTGTGTTTTTTCCATTATAAATAAAAGTGAATTATGACGAAAAGGATCTGTTAAATGACAACATTATCAACCCAATACCAATCTTACAAAAAAAATTTCTTGATCATTGAAGTACTTTGGGTAACCAAGGTACTACTATTGCCAAGCTTTCACCTAGCTTCTCCTTCTCTACACCCACCAACGCTTGCACTCGTTTTAATGGATGCAACGGTGACCTCCTTCCACATTCCATACTCTTGTTGGCCATCAAGTAGTGTAATCTACTAATGAAAATCATTATAATTTTCATGTGAATGGAAGTCAAACTACCTATTCCATGTTTTCAAAATTGTTGCACACATGTAAGCAAAATTATTTATGATGATTTTAAACTCAAAAACCCATAAATTATAACAAATTTTGCTTAATGATGTGTTGCCATCCCATTTGTATGATGTCATGCATGTTTGTTCTAATTTTTATACCAAACATAAATAGTATTTAAAACAATACAATATTAACATTAAGAATATATAATTTTGACAATAATAACAACTTGATAAATTGGTTTGAAATCCCAAAATCTCAATCATAAAGCTCAATGACAATAAAATAGAATTAAGTTCAAAGATGCAAATTATTATATATGCAATGAATTACAAATACTCACACATTGTTAATTTTATATGTATACTATATATGTACTCACACATGTAAATTTTTATATTCAAGATCAAATTTTTATATTGGTTTTAAATTGATGAAGCATAGAATGACAAATAAAATCCATGAATTTTGAAATTAATAATTTTGTGTTTAGATTTATAATTGCATACATCAATGATGTCAAGTTTAAATACAAAAGCATCATGCAACAATTATATTAGACAAACAATTCAAATTGTGTCCAATATAATATCATTTTAAAACAAATCTTCAAGTTTAATAGAAGGTTTCTTCCCACCACATTGTGATTGGTGAAATATTATTCAAAGGCGAACTTGGCAATGTGGAACCCAATGTACTTAATGACAAAACATAAAGTAAATTAATCAAGTGAATTACATTGATGTATAATTAAAATGGAAAAGTAATACTTAATTGTTTTACATATAATTTATTTGAACATTGTTATAATCCATAAATGTCATGATTCTCCCAATGAATACAAGATAGTGATCATTGTAGAATATCAATATTATTCTTGTAACATTGAAATTTGATTTATTTTTTCTTATTTTCACTTAGTGGTAAATTGGGAAATTATACCAATAAATTAATTGTGAATCACTTATAACAATGTTGAACTTTGTTGAGCTCAACATTTTAACCCATTTCCAAAAAAAGAGTATAAATATTAAAATTTTAAATTAACTTAATAATATAATTATGGAAATAAATAAGGACCATAGAAATTAAGTTGAACTCTAATATATTAATCCCAACTTAATATATGTTTTCATATATTAAACTCCATTTATATGTAACGTTGTAACAATTCATCATTATGTTGATTTGCATGATGATTTATTCAAATAATTTTGACAAATTTTGAAAGATCATGGCCATCCAAAATTTCATTTCAATACCTTTTTTACTTAAAAAATAATTCCCAATTTTACAAACATTGCATGAAAACTTTTATTTGTAAAGTGTTTTTTTCAATTGATGCTTACATTTTGTCCATTAAAAAATAATATTCTAAAATTTCTACCCAAATTTGCAAATAGGAATATGAACAACTTTTTACTAATTATAGAGGTCCATGTCTATATAACTGATTCTTAATGCCAGGGAAATTATTGTGCGAAGAAACTTATTCCAATGAATAAGATTAATATGCACCTAAATAATACAAACTAGTTAACAACCAATATTGAAACTATGTGATGAAATGTTTATTGAAGTTGACAATTAACAACAATGCTATTTGGCTATTACATATAGATCCTGTAAACTGGCCAAGCCTTGAATTTAAATGTTTGAAATTCAAATGGATGAAACAAGGTTAAGACCTTTTTGTCCATATAACAACATCCTGGCAGCTTAATCTGGAAAAAGGTAGGAGGGAACATTTCAACTTATGAAAGTCTTAATTTAAGGTTTTCGAACGTCTTTCTTTCAAAGGGAAATTTCCAACTTTTGAAAGTCACAAGTTAGGGTTTCTAGAAGTCTTTTTTTCCTCTGATGTCAATGTGTTAAGCTTTCTCCTTGTTTATTCTTTTCAAGTAATTCCTCACTGGCCATAGTTTTGTTTATTCCCTATTATCTCTTCTCGAATTACTCCTCTTCTTTCATGACACCAAGTTTTTTCACCTCGTCTTCTTATTTGTATCATTGTCATCTTTTTTTCCGTTCTAGTTTCGAAAACTCTAAACACAACCTTCCACAATTGGAGCATCCAAAAGGTGCAAAAGCTCACAACGCTACGTGGTGTCCAAAAGTTATAAAAACAAACAATGATATATGGTGTCCAAAGGCTGCATAATCAAATAATGTTACTGTGAATGTTTTCTGCACATTTCCTTTCTCTTTAATTTCTTATTGTTAATCATGCAAAACACAATAATCAACAAGTTTTTCATTTGGATTTCACCTTTACATTAAAGATAGGACAATCATAGCTTCCCATCCTTCTTATGAAATAGGGTCATCTCAAAATTTCCAACCTTTCAATGTTTCTCCTCCCTTGCCATCTTTCTTCTTGTATCTATTATAATTTTTGTCAACCTTATAGAGAGAAATTAGGGAAACACTATGTTTTTCAAATGATCATTCAGTAAGCATAGTGATGCATTAGTCATTATATGATTCTTCATTTTGATTTCCTCCATGCATCGTTTGCATTTTGAACCTTTAATCACTCATCCAATTGAGTAGCAAAGAGTGGAATTTTAGTACCAAGTTATTAGAAGTCATTAAACCACAAGAAAACTAAATGTCTCGATTTCACCCCATGGACTTTCTACCATTTTGATTATTGTCCATGAAACATGTTTTCTTTATACCTCACTTGTATTTTATCATTAATTTAGTTAATTAATTTTTTTGTCATCATTTCAAGTTTTGTAGTCGATTCAATAGCATGACATGGGAATCCATAGATTAAAATTTTCATAATGCCAAGTTTGTATTACTTGACCATTACACAACTAATGGATAATCTTAGGATGGTGTGAAATCAAATGGTTTAGTGGTTCCCATGTCAACACTTAAGTAGAAGGTCGCCTTCCAATTCCATTTTGGGAGATGATCTAGTGGGTTTAGGGTTTAGTCCGCTAGATCGTCCACCTCACTAAATCACCAAGATGAAATCTTTGTGAAAAAATGATATGGTAGTTGTTAGATCATTATTTCGAAATAACTCATGGAAATGATCGAGCGGTCGCCAAATTGTTTTTTCACAAAGGTTTCATCTTGGTGATTGTTTTCTGTTACTCATACTATCGGTGTTCATATATTGTTCAAATGATAAAGCCATTATTGGAAAAGAACAACTTGATTTAGTAGAAAATAGTTCATGGACATGTGAATAATTACAAATATAAGGGAAACATTCAAGAATGTATAACTCTGGGTATCTAACATTTGGCAATCACCATATTGTGATATCAAAATAGATCAAAAAAATGACCTAGTGATTATTAGGTTGTCATTTCGAAAGCATATCAAGAAGATGACTTGGTGGTCATCGAATTGTTTCCTCAAAAATAGCTGAAAAAATGATTTAATGGCTGCTAGATCATTTCTTCAAAAAATAGCTGGAGAAAATGACGTAGCGGCTATCAAATTGTCATATTTAGATCATAAAGAGAAAATGATTTGGCGGCCACCAAATCATCCTCGAGCTACCATTGTGAGAGAACAACTTGGTGGTTATCCAATCGTCCTTTTGCTACCTTCTCACGAGAAAACAACCTCGCAGCCATTAGGTCATCCTCTCGCTACCCTCTTACAAGAACATGATTTAGCAGTAGCTAGGTCATCCTTTCGCTACCTTTGCGAGAAAATGTTCTTTGGTATATTAGATATTTTAAGGAATGATAAAAATAATAAAGAAAAATACTCCAATTGATTATTTTTCATCGATCAGAATAACTAGTACCTTGTACCTTTCTAGAATACTATCAAATGACAAATGATAAAATCTGAATTAACTTCATTAATTAAAAATAATTGGTTGATTTTTGTATCTTAAACTTTTAGCTAAATAAAAATATTCTATTTTAGGATTGATTGAAACCATGGAAACATTGAATTTCGGAGATCGAGTTGATTTGTGGGAGTCATGGGATGATCATGGAAAACTTCACATTGGCTACAATGCTTGTTTAAACTAGTTTACTTTTTTTAAATTTATCTATGGGGTTTAGGGATCAGAGGAGTGCATCATTATCTCATCGGAGATTGCATTCCTTTTGTACTAAGAACGGGCACTTTTTAGCCCAATTCTAATGTTGTGGAATTTCAGATCAGCTATAAGAAAAAGTAGTTTTTGGCTAGTAAGCCAAGTGATTGTTAATTTGGAGCATATTGGAGATGAAACTATCAATAATCTTATTATGAAGAAGGTGGTTTATCCGAGTGTAGTTTGAAATGTTGGCACATTTGGAGAACACTAAAATGATCAGGTTTCTACCCAAGGGCTCCTTTTGTTTTCAGGGGATGAGTATAGCAAAAGCAACAAGTCTTTTAGTGCTAATGAAGATGATGTGACAAGTTTGCTTAATTTAAAAGACATGTGCTAAAAAGAAGCTTTGCCAATAGGGTGTAATAGTTGGCACGGAAAGGAATCTAATCTTCTAGATCCTAAAGGTGTTTTCTTCACAAAAGGTTGTGTGACGATATATAATCCAAGGGAAGCAATTCTGGACGACATTCTTGGACATCATCATGTTGGTTTGACCATTTTCTATTGTCCTACAGACATCTCAACTATAATGACTATTTGGAAATGGTTGTTAACTTAAACGACTATGGAAGGATTTTCGCTGAAGGAGCTCTTGCTTTCATATGATGAAAGCTATGTACCTGAAGTGGATGTTGAAAGAATGATTGGTGTGAAGAAAAAGAAATATAGCGTAAGTAAGAGAAAATAGAAGGAGATCATGTCTATAAATTTTGTTTCGAAGATAAAGAAGGTGCTGAGCAACAAATCTTGTTGTGGAATAGGGGTGGCAATGTGTTGTTCCCTAAACTACTGTTAACATTTCCCTCGCCAAATGAGAGGAATTCTTAGACACGAATTCTGGAACAAGTTGTTTCAGGAGAGACCACCCACACATTGAATATTCCAAGAAGGTTACATCGAAAAAGAGACTGTAACCATGCAAATAAGGGGAGTCAAAAGCAACAAGCTATAATAATACAGGTTGAATCAAACATTTAATTTTTGATTGAATAATGTGTTGATGTAATGTTGTCGCAACCCTAGCCTTGAGTTCGCGACCAAGGCAGGGGTTTGCAAGAGGGCGAGATGAAAAAGAGACCCGAGAGGCACATCTTCTACTCCGGGGAGTGCAGGAGAGTGTGAGAGAATGGACCCTCACACTCCCAAGGCAACTCCCACTTGGGGAGTTGGAGTCCCGAAGGACTCCTAATCTTCAAGGAGCGATTGCAGGGGTCAAAACCCATTGGTTTGAAAAGTTCTTTATATCATTGGAAAGTTATTGAAACATAAATGTCTAAAATGGGCTCGTATCACACATTTGGATATCTAAAACACAAGTTATGGCCAAAAGAAAGGCCGGGAGTCAAATTGGTAGTTTGACTCCTGACCACTAAAAGTTAGGAATCAACCCGATTTCCTTGCGTGCAGGTGGCATGCAACATACTGTTGGAAAGCTCTTGACGAGGGTTACAACTTTGCTTTAAACTTCATTTCAATCAGATGTCTGCACACAAAGTTATGGGCCCTCAAAGTTGTGGAAGTCCCAACTTTGGCAATTTCGAGACTCCCATTTGGAAGTCATGGGACAAAATGCCATTTGGATGTGGGCCTCATGGAGAGGCATAAAGTATACTATAAGGGGGAAGGTGGTGGCTTCCCCCAAGTCCGGGCTATGGTGAGTCTTGTGAGTCCGAGTTTGCCCGTGGCTCGTCCTAGCACCAAAAGTCCAATTATGCACTAACCACCTTGTGTTGGTTTTGTGTAGGTTCGTGTGAGTAGTTGATGCTTGTCACTCTTCCTAGTCCCATCCCGGAGCTCCAACACGCCCCTCTACCCCTCAAAGTGTTGCGAGCCAGGGAGCGTGCCCTGACTCCTTGCTCTTCCGTTGTTTTCAATTTAGACTCACATTTGAATCCATTAAAGAGCTTGGGGGTGCATCAAATGCCACATCAAATGAAGGAAATCAAAGATGGGAAACAAGATGTTTATCTCCTTCTTTAAATACATGGGGGACAATGCGGGAATGTAATGACCAAGTAAGCATGGAATGATTCATTTTCATTGTGTTGTATGAAAACTTATTATACTTTTCAATGAAGCTTCATATAGTGGTCACCAAATCAAATAATGATGTGTTTATTATTTCGTCCAACCATTGTTTATAAGTTGATTTTTCGTGGAGTTTTATAATCCTACAATGTTTTGACCATTTTTCAACCTAGTGGCCACTAGGTCTACAAAATAACATGGCCTTAATTGAAGTTGCAAAAGATATTTAATAGTTTTGTTTGTCATTCTCATATTTGGTTTTTCCTCATGCTTGTAAATTAACAAGGAATTGCAAATTGGAAGTATTTTGCAGTTTGCTATGAATCGGTTCAGAAAAATAAATCTGAACATGGATATCTAGAAGAAAGGATTTGTTTTTACTTAGTGTACCATTTGTGAGTTCTTGAAGGACTTGATATCCAAAGCATGAAAAAAACCCTTGTGTGAAAGAACATGAGATTAAATTGAAAAAACATAACATTCATTAAGAATCCTATCAGCGTCTATATCACAATTAGAGTGTCATGGCCCTAACCTTAGGTTTGTGACCAAGGCAAAAACATGGAAAGGTGTAGGCTGAGAGTGCAACCCGGGAGTCACATTTACACTCTCGGGAATGTGAAAGAATGTGAGGGAATGAACCCACACATTCCCAAGTGGACTCTCATTTTGGGAGTTGGAATCTTTATGGAATCCCAAATTTTTAAAGAAAGATTTCAGGGGTCAAAATTCATTGGATTAAAGAGTTCCTTATACCATTGGAAAGCCCTTGAGACGTAGATGTCAAAAATGAGCTTGCATGACCCATTTGAATACTATAACACAAGTTATAGCTGAAAGAAGGGCCAAAATTCTTAGTGCTAATTTGATTTTTGACCACAAAGTCAGGAATTGCTTTGAATTACGTGCGTGAAGGTGGCATGCCACATATTGGAAATTTTTTGATGAGGGATAAAACTTTGTTTTAGACTTCACTTTAATCAGAGGTCTGCACAATAAGTTACAACCTCCAAAATTTTGGGAATCCCAATTTTGGGAATTTTAGGACTTCCAATTTGGGAGTCTTGAAACAAAATGACATTTGGTTATAGCCCCCGTGGTTAATCCTAGAGAATACTATAAAGGGTAAAGTGGTGGTTTCCCCCAAGTTTGGGTCATGGTGAGTCTTGTGAATTTATGTATGTTTGTCTCTCATTCGTGCATGAAAAGTGCTCCAACTACGCATTAACCAACTTATTGTTTGGTTTGTGTAGGTCCGTGTGAATAATTAACCCTCTTGTCATTTGTCTTAGTCCCCATCTTAGAGCACTACCATGCCCCTCTTACCCCTGAAGTGCTACAAGCTAAGGAGCATGCCCTAACTCCTTTTTCCGTTATTTTCACCTTCGGACTCGCATTTGAGTATTTCAAGGTGTTTGGGGTGCGTCATAGAAAGCTGAATTTGTGTAATCTAAAAAAGATTTCTTATGTTTAATTCATGATAAAATGGACCATTCTAAAATAACTATGCCTCGGCTTCAAATGAAAAACAAAATGGTGTTCGAGCTGGGGTAGTTGCAAGTGACATTGATTGGAATGATTACTTATGGACATGGGGATGAAACCTTTGCTCAATATTTTAATGAGTTTTAGCCCAATGAACTTAATTTCATGGTTGGGTCATTTTTGCATTTATTTTGTAGCCTTGAAAACTAGTTAAAGTGTCACAAGTTTTGTTTGAGTTTGAACTTCAAAATGCATTCTTCCAACAAATTTGCAAGGAAGTTCCCATTATTTGAATGCATTGAAGCCTACAAATAAAATTGTGGGTGTGAAACCATTGCTAAGGAAGCTACTTCTTCAGATGTACAATTATGTGAAAAATAACAAAAATCATCACTTGTTGGCGTTTCTTTCCTTGCTAATTACCCATGAAGTTTTCGAAGAAGTTCAATTGGCATTTCTTGTAGTTATGCACACACATGAAGATATTGATGGAAGTTTTGGATATTTGTTGAAAAAATTAAGAAAGCAAAATAATTATGTCATGGTAGATTTGATGAAAGCATTCATGTTTTCCCAAGATCATCCATTCATTTTGTAATTCATTCAAGAAATCCCTAATTTCAAATCTTGGGTCAATAGATATTTGAATGATGGCCTAGACGTCCTTGTTGATCATATAGATATGCATTTGTTTTGGTTTTTTGTGACAAAGTAGGGTGGTTAATGATGCAATACAAAATATTTCCTATTAATGCTCTTTGGAGCCCTAAAGATGACCTGACCATATGATTATGGAAGGAAGATGGCACTCGACAGCCAAAACTATTGGTGGGGGTTTTGAATCTTGTTCCATTTTGCCCGATATGGGGAAATGATGAATTGAAGGTGGGTGAAAAGGAAGGGTTCATTAATAGCAAGATTTCAAAGTATATTAAGTTCTAGAAGCTTAGGATGTTGAAGGACAATTCATATTCTAGAGTTATGAGTCCTTATGTGAAATATTGGGAAAGCATTTTGGAGTTGTTATCAAGACCTATCCCATGGTAGAGTTTTGTTTTGTTTGAAGGCTTTTGGCCCTCTAGTAATTAAAGAGTTAATTATGAGTGCACATTCATTCCTATTGTTTTAGGTGTTGACCTTGAAGATCATGTCATCCCTCCATATTATGTCCATAGAAGCATGCACCCTTTTTTGAACATTGTTGCATACATGCTTTTTGCGACTTGTTTGCTTATAATTTTATTCTTATGTGACCTATATACCCTATAATCTTATCCTATGTGGATGGGAAGGGCTGAAAGTGATGTTGTAAAAGATCAAAAGAATGAGAATTATAGGAAGGTCTATGTTCAATGGTAGAATTCTTGTGAGAAAGGGAGCCAAAAATGATGAGGAATTGTATCAGAATTGTTGGTTTGAGCAAGTGGAAGTGTAATCATGCAACCACAAAACAATGGGTCAAAATCTTGTGTCGTGTTTTTTTCTGTGGCTAGAAGTAATATAACAGTTCATTCCATGATAAATGTTAATGCAACCCATGCATTTAAGGCAAAAACTAATTTTGATGCAATTGACAATAACTCCTATGCATTATAATTGTAGGTTGAATTTTTTATGAACATTAAGCAAAAATGTTGGTGCTATTTTATGGTCGTTAAGTAGGTTTAATTTTTTTTTCAAATGGGATTTTAATGTTTTGGAATATATTCAATTTACATGTTTGCATTCATTGAGGAAAATATTAATGTTTATCCTTTTTATAAACATTCCAGTGTGCCGACCTTTTGTCAATATGGACATTGTTTGTTTTAAATTGTCATTTTAAGTGTGCACAAAAAACTACTATAAAGGTGATGTGTGGAAATTTCCTTTTTAATGTCATGGGTGGATGAAATTTTTGTCAACGTTTGGTGGCATTAGTGATAAATATGAAAAAAAGGTTGCACTCATGTATAAGTTTATGATTTGTTGTTGGCAAGGTCTAACTTTCATTTTAGCAAATTGGTTCAATTTATATTAAATTCAATAAATTTTATGTCGTAACCCTAGTTTTGGGCTTGCGACCAAGGCAAAGGGCTTGCAACGGTGTGGGCCAAGATTAAGTCCGAGAGTTGCATTCTCATGCCCCCGGGAGTGTAAAAGAGTGTGAAGGAAAAAACCTTCACACTCCCAAGTGAACTCCCATGTTAAGAGTTGGAGTCCCAGTGGACTCTCAAATGTTCAAAGAGTGATTGCAAGGGTCAAAACCCAATGGCTCAAGGAGTTCTTCATATCATTGGAAATTTATTAAAACATAAATTTCTAAAATGGGCTCGCATCACCCATTTGGACATCTGAAACACAAGTTATGGCCAAAAGAAAGGCCGAAAGTCAAATTGGCAGTTTGACTCCCGACCATTAAAAGTTGGGAATCGATCCAATCTCCTTGTGTGTAGGTGGCGTGCAACATACCATTGGAAAGCTCTTGACAAGGGCTATAACTTTGTTTAGACCTCATTTCAATCGGATGTTTACACATAAAGTTATGGGGCCTCAAAGTTGTGGGGGTTCCAACTTTGGCAATTTTGGGACTCCCACTTGGGAGTCCTGGGACAAAAAAAGCCATTTGGATGTGAGCCTCGTGGAGAAGCACATAGTATACTATAAGGGAGAAGGTGGTGGCTTCCCCCAAGTTCGGGCTGTGGTGAGTCTTGTGAGTCCGAGTTTGCCCGTGGCTCGTCCTAGCACCAAAAGTGTTCCAACTATGCATTAACCACCTTGTGTTGGTTTTGTGCAGGCCCGTGTGAGTAGTTGATGCTTGTCACTCTTCCTAGTCCCATCTCGGAGCTCCAGCACGCCCCTCTACCCCTCAAAGTGTTGTGAGCTAGGGAGTGTGCCCTGACTCCTTGTTCTTCCGCTGTTTTCAGTTTAGACTCACATTTGAGTCCCTTAAAGAGCTTGGGGGTGTGTCATTTTAATTTGAAGATATTGTTTATAATTGACAATAGGAGGATGGAAATAATTATTCAGAATTTGGTGAGCATCACATTGGTTAGACTTGAGTTTACACGTTTGAATTGACTTAAAACATGTTTGAATTTTCACGTTCTTGTGCAAATTTTATGAAAAATAATTAGAATATGCTTGAAATTCTAGTAATTCAGAAGCCACTACACAATCATGTTGAATTTAAATGGAAATTAAAATTTTTAATGAAAAGTATGAAAGTGCGTGTTGGCATGGTGGAAGTTCCTCTTATGTGGTGGCCACTAGACCGATTTAAACATTTACACCATGTTGAATTTGATGTCGAATTCACTTAATTTCTTTTAAAAAATTAATGAAGTTACATGAAAACTTGGTTGAAATATGTTTTATTTGGTGGCCACCAGATGGGTTTTGTTTCCCAACTTGTTGAATTTGGTGTCAAATTCGAGTTCTTGTTGAAATTTTATGCAATTACATGAAAAGATGGTTGAAGTACATGGCCGCTAAATGGGTTTTGTTCCCTAGCTTGTTGAGTTTGAAGTTAAATTCAGCTTTTTATTGAAAATTTATGCAAATTACATGAAAAGATGGTTGAAATATGTCCTTTTTGGTGGCCACTAGATTTGTTTTGGCCTTTCGTTGTGTATTGAATTAAGTGCAGAATTAAAGTTAAAGTCCGAAATTCATTAAATATGTGTTAAAACCCAAAATAAAATACCCTACTTTAACAATTCAACATTAATTTTATAAATTTTGGAAATTTTGGAAATTTGGAAATTTTCTTTTAAAAAAAAATAAAATTGTGAAGGAAAAATTGAATCTTCAAAATATTCTATTTATCAAAATAAAATTCTCATAATTATTGAGTATTTGATAAACATGTACTATGGTACTATGGTATTTCAAAATATAATAAGATAAACATCAATTTTAACTATAATCAATTTACAAAGTATCTTATTTGGAGATCATATATTATGTTAACATCTATAGAATGAAGTTAATAGGCAGAAAAAAGGTGGAGAAAATAGACACACAAATAATGGTGTTTTTTTGAAGTTTGGAATTTCAACAATAAATCCAATCCATTGCTACAACATAGACTAACATTATGATGCAAGAATCATCATATTGCAACCAACATATAAATATTCTTGACTTGTATGAACCTATTACAAAAAAAATTATGTTGTCATGAATATGACATATGCTAATCATCTGTCTAAAAAGCTTGCAATTCAAAGATCATACTGCAAGAAGACTAGCATGCTTCCTTCAAAGGAAGGTGAAAGATAAGGTCAGTGAAACATATTTTTTCATATTAGTTGTCTTTCTTTATGTTAAAAGACCATTTTTGAACTTCATCTTGTAGTGATGAACAAACTACCCAAAATGAATGATTAGTATTTACATGTATAATTTCATCAAGGCTTGTGTAAAATTCACAATGGGAGATGTGTAGTGGATTTACAAGAATGACTTTTCTTATTCAAGTAGAAGCATAAGCAAATCTCTTACATTAGTTTGTGTACCACAAACACAACATCTTGTTGCAACATGTGAACGCTTACAAAACATTGACTTTTTTTTGCATAAATACATGGGAAGAAGACTTACTCAAAAGCAAGGAAGCCAATAAGGAGTGGTTGTAAGCCTAAATTGAATAGAAAAGTTTTTGTTGCATTGCTAAGGATGATGTTTCCTAGGTTGGATATGGAGAAGGTTCTAGAAGTGGGTAGAAATGTAAGGAAACATTTTGCCTATAAGCAATACAATGAATAATTTTTTCTCACTAACAAATGTGTGCAAAACACTATTAATTTCACTTTTTAGTCTTCTTCACATTTGTTGTTTCACACTTGGCCCACATGTTTGTTTGTTTGCTTTGGTCTAGAGGATATTAAAAACAACAAATTCAAACTTCCCATTCAACTTCAAAACTAAATGAATTTGGTCACAAACATACTAAAAGCATTGCAAGCACACTAAAGGTATCAAGATTGTGTGAGTTGTTACATTGCTTAAAATTTTGCAAACAAGCATGATGTTAAAAAAATCACAGCCTAAATTGTAATTTACAAGACTTTGTAGGACATGTTTACTCACCTTGGCACTAGGATGTAATTTGTTCATAGATCTTTCATTAGCATCATCTTGGGGGTCATATTTATAAACACTTATCATCAAGATCTGCATGGCCACAACACCAATTGTTAGAGATATTACTCGTGTAGTTCTCGAGACTTAGATGTTATAGGCCTTGATGAAGAAAGACATCACATACATCAAAGTTCTTAATTGAGAACATTGCTTCCAAACTTTTCAAGCTAGAGATTTCAATTCTATTCCATCTAGAAGTGAATTGGCAATTGGTTATCATTTTCAATTATGGGGCACAATCACAATTTTCTCAGGCATCAATCGAGTTGATCCTTAGTATTCATGCTCTTTCTTCATTGTTATGAAATTGCATAGAACTTCATTATCACTTCTTTTTAGTTACAAATTTGAGGGAGGTAGATGCAAATGGAGCACCCAAGTGGTCATTCTTAGTAATTTGCAATCTCATGAGTGCAATCTAATATTTCAGTAAAGCTTCAAGCATCAAACAAATCATAAACATTTGGCACATGGATTGATCACATGGTTGTTTAAAATTTGGCTAGTAAATTTTGTTATTGTTATGATCAATAGTAGGTGTCAAAAATCCTTTAGTACTTTGATAGTTTGCCAAAAGGATTGCATAGGTGGATGGGGGTGCTCAACATCACTTGGTTGAACCTTGCTTTTTGTTGTTTGTTGACCCTTCATCCTTGTAAACACATACTTGTTCACAAAACAAAAACAAATATCATGATTATGTGTAGAATTTAGTTTAAAACTGAATTATTAACTCCTCAAATTATTTGTGTCAACAAATTCCACTTTGAGGACATGTGGGATTCTTGCCTTTGTGCATGAAAAATGAAAATGTGGTCATTCATGATGAGGAAATGATCAAGACCTAGATCATAGATTGTAACCCTATGACACTACTAAATTGTTGTAGCAAGAATGTTATGGTTCAAAATTTGTTTGTGGGATTTTGGATATAGAGAGAATGTTGAATTTCTCATGCTGCAAGATAAGCATGACAAGGAATGTTTGGCCCATTGTAGAAGATTTTGAAGATGTGTGAGAGTAACTAGTACTTGTGAGTAGGTTCACTCAGCTCTTGTTTGATTATAACAACACTGCTAGTCTCAAGGTCACAACAATTGCACATACTATCTTCACCATGATGCACAAATTCCCCTATGTATATTTTGCCAACCCACTAGACCACACACCTTGGTGATACTTCGTATTTCAGATTCTATCCACCATTGGAAAAGAAGTTGTGGAATTGCATGATTGTCTAATGGATCCAACAATAAACTATTATGTCAAAAGCATGAGGTCAACAAGGTTTTGACATTTGAAAGACTTGGGAGGTTGTTCATGTAGACTGAGTTGATTTCATGATAATTTTTGTAAGCCAATGTTGCTTCAAATTCATGTTAAAATTCATGAAAAGGTGATGGATGAAACAAAGGTCCAATTGTCAAAGTGTAATTTCCCAAGAAATATTTTCTACCCCTCAGATGAGTTTTTCTAGAAAGCATATATGGTTAATTAGAAGAAAGAGGATGATGAAATAATCATTTATAAAAGGATGTAGTTAATAGAATAGCTCATGTTTGGAGAGAAAGGAGAGATCATATCCATGGATTATCAATTGTAGGAAAGAGAAAAATCTAAACATGCTTCACAATGTTAAGATTAGGATGGAAAAAAGAAAGGCAATGAGAAAGAAAGTAGTGTGGCAAACTCAACCAAAATTATGTATTAGATAAAGCTTTAATTTTTTCCAACAACAAATATTTTACCAAAATATGACCCTAGACTGATGGGGAAGTAAAAGTACAAATTGGGTACTTGGGGCTATTTTTGATTCACAACACAAAATTTGTTTGCAAGTTTGCCTATAGATAGTTATAGTTTTTTTTGGTGAGTTTTGTTCTAGGACCCAATCCAATGAGTAATCCTCCTTTAGTTAATTGGAACATAAATTTCCAGTCCTCATTTTCAAGCTGAAGCACACATTTTGTAGCTTGATAGGCATGAGGGATAGACCAGGTGGGTTCATGGTTCTACTTCTTTTCCATTTCTGAGCAAGTTCCTTGCACTTTGCGAAAACATAGGTTGTTGTAATTACAATGAGCAATGCAACAATGGTAATGAATAGTAAGGCATAGTTAAAATCCTCAATGAGAATCATATGTTTGGGATCGAATAGTGTGTGTAAAACAAGTCAAGTCCGGACACAAACACAAGGTAGGTTGACTCTAATTATGTAGAAATTGTCAATATTCCTCATAGGCCCTGCACTTGGTAACCAATGGTCAGATAACCCTATGGTAGCAAATTGAGTGGACCATTAGAGGTGAGGGATTTGTTTAAAATTTGTTATCAAGGACAACTTGAAGCATAACCAAGAACACTAGAAAGTAAGAATCAATCGAATTCTCTTTTGTTATATCCCACTTGCATTCTTGCAAATTGTAGTAACACTAACATTTAGTGTGGTGGGATAAAGCTTGGAAAAGATTGACTATTGATGCCACCAAGGCCCTATTCTTGGTTGCCTCCACACCTACAACCGCCATAATCCCTACCCTGACCATTTTGTTTATATACATGTCATGAGAAAGATAATGACAATGTTTCTACCAAAGGACATGATTTATTTAATATGTCTTCAAAGGCTTGATGGATTGAGTTAGGGTGGGAGAAATGAACCTTATAATGTATCATGTTATTTTCCAACATGCAAGTCTGGTCATTATGTGAAAAAACAAAGGAAATTTTGATGTAGGAAGATATAAACTACTTAGAATGATATGATTGGAAAGCATTTTCATAAACATTTAGAATTTTATACCAAGTTAAGAACAAAGCTTACCTAAATGTTGCATGCAATAGATCACAAACAACTTTGAAGATGAATGTTGATTGCTAATGTTGCATAGCAAACCCAAGATAGGTGCTCACATACTTTGACAAAGTAACTAGAATGGACGCCCTTTGAAGAACTTTTGTATGTGCATTAAGAGAAGCCCTTAGTAAGGCTTCCCATAACTTTTCAACATCCACTAACTTCTTCCATGCCAAGAATGCTATTTCATGAGCTCATGCGCATGAGAGGTGAAAAGGTGAGCATGAGCAAGTGAGCATGAACAAACCTTTTTTGGAATAACCTTCTAATGTCAACGGAATATTTAAGGAATATTATTTGACACATGGGATAAAATATTGTGTGACATGGAGGAGTATTTTTGCCACGTGTCCATGGATGAATTATATTTACGGATGAAAGTGTGGATGACAAATGAAAATGGATGAACTTTTTCATGAACGTTGGCAACAGATTTTTTTTGTGAAAAATTGAACAAAAGAAAAAGGATGGAAATTTTTTATGCTGGTTTATTTTGAAAAATTCAACACATGAAATGTTGAAGTCATACTTTATATTAGCTTAATATGAAGTATATGAAGTATATTTTGGAAATGTTACCCACCCTTGGGCTTTACCCAAAAGAAGGGGTGTAGGCCAAGGTAGAAGCTAAATCTTGCACCATGTTTTGGGAATGTTTTTCACATTTGGGTTTTATGAGGAATGCAAAAGGAATATGTTCATGAACTAAAAATATGTAGATCATGAGGTGGAAGAGTGGGAGGGATTTTACATTTAAAAAGATAACATTCCTTTCATTCTTAAGGAATAAGTTACATGTACAAACACCATGAGTATAAGTAATTTGTCGTCCTCACAAATAAGGACAATAATTTTCACTGACTTGTATTGTATGCTCAAAAGGAGCCATGGAGATCTAATAGAGAGAAATTGAACTAGAAAATTGCAAGATTAGGAATCATAGACAAATTCATAGATAAGTTCTTATCCCATGTCTTATTCATCACAATGTCTAATGGTACTTCAGATGCCCTTGGCATGATGATGTCTACAGCTCCATACTTTTGTGATGAGTCCAATGACAAAATAATTGAAAGAAAACAACAAATCCCTTTGCCAACTTCACACCCACATCAAGCTTATGGCAAGTATTATGGCATAAACATATCATTTGATTTGTTGGTGCTTGTAAGAGCCAAAATGCCAAATTGTGGTACAAAATTACATGTCCCTAATAAACCTAGGTTGAGTAGTTTATAAAAACAACACATAGATAACCAGTAGGTTTCAAAAATAATAATAACCAATTCAAATATATAGCCATGGATCTTCAAAATTTGAGAATCAAGTGTGATACATACATACACACACACGCACATGCACACGCACACATATTCAGTTCTCTAAAAAAATCTCAAAAACTAGTTGAATAATCTTCAATAAAACTACTAGTTTTTTCATGAAGTATATTAAAACTTTGGAGCATTTAAATGATATTGAATCTAGCCTATAAACTTGTTGACCCACCAAGAGGTATGTGCCAATCCAAACACTACATTATAGAAAAATAGATTGATAAAATAATTTAAATGACCCATAAGTAACCCAAAGCTCCAACTTTCAAACATATAATATCATGTTCAAACATCAAGATACATTACAAAGAATTTGCATATTAACAATTGGTTTTTTTGATTATTTTTAAGTTGTAAATGCCATATGTGATTACAATTTGCTTTAGTTGCCTTAGACAATTCACATAAAATTTTAATCAAAAAGAAAAACTTGGCACCAAGTCGTAATGGCAGTCGCATAAAGATGTGACTTACACGAACATTTCATGCATCTAAACTAGCTTACATGGCATTGTCCATGCTGCTTTTAAGATTAAACCATGTACTCACGTTATTTGTATTAATATTGTTTAAATATTCAAAAGCCTAGTTTAGGTTATGTAGGTAAGGAATATTTGGTCAACTAACCACCATTGACCACAACCCATGTGATTTGTGAAAATTGATCCTTGACCTCCAAAGATGGTAGTCAATTCTTTTACCACCAAGCCACCCCACTTTTTGCGACAATATAGTAATGTGCATTCTACTTACTTTACTTGATTTAAAACATTACATAAAACATCATTTTTGATATTTGATATCTTATTGATATTTTGTCCAAACGATAAGATTTAAAGTTTAATTTTAATTTTTTTTCAATAATGTACATAAATATATTTTTTCTTTCAAAAATGTAAACTAAACTAGCAAAATGAATACTTGAATTTCATTAGTGAATACCATTTTAATGACCATTCCTTAGAAAAGTTTAATTTGATCACATGATTTGTAAATGGAATTTCTTTGTGGATAATATAATAAACAATAAAATTATATATTTTGTATCTTAAACCTTCATTTGATTTTTAAAATTATATTATATAATTTTTCTTTTGAATATCATAATTTTAACAATAGAATTTAATTTAAGTGTATGATATATAATTTATTCACACATAATATTTATAAATGGATATAAAAATTATAATATAAACATAATAAAAGATCTTATATTAACCATATTATTTCAAATGTAAAAGATTACTCTATAAATTTGATTGAATTTTTAAATACTAATTAATGCCAGACAATTAATTGATTTTATGGAACTATAAATTTTATTACTTTAAAATTATAATATATTGAAATTTAATAAAATTATGATTAAAAACTTATGTAAAAATAAATGATATATATTTCACATTTCAAACCTCTATTTGATTTTAAAAATATTATATATATCATATCAAAATTTTACCAAAAATATAAATTTAAATATATGATATATAAAATTTAATCACATATAATTTTATAAATGGATTATCAATTAACCTTACTACCTAGTTAATCTATTCAATAAAGAAATTACATTGCCTACCTAATTAAGTAATTATTTTAAAAAATCACATATCAACATGACGAAGTACCTACTATTGAACCCACATACATATGACCAATTAGCTACTTACTACCTACTATCTAGCTTAATTTATAAATAGATTAATTACATAGCCTAACTAATGAATTAACTAATTAAAAAACATTATGATATATCAACATGATAAAATTTAATGTTGGAAATTCCAAATAATGATCCATATCTACCATTGCCATGGGTCCTTTAAAGTTTCACAAACCTACCAAACCTTATTACACATTTAATGGTTTATTCATTCAAAAAAGCTAAGGAAAAAAAAAGGTCATTAAATCCAACAATTTCGTCGGCCAACTCATTTTTGTTACATTTAATTACATGTACATTTGTAACTAGGATTTATAGTCACAATTAAAGTTGAATAAAATACCATGTGGTGTTTAGTGGCTTATGAACCACATCCCAAGTTGCAAAAATAATTACATTTTCATTTATTTTGAAATGTCACTAAAAATAAAATATATAAGTCCACTTTTCATCTTCACTTTCATCCAAATTGATATTAGTTGCAAGTCATAGTTGCATATGCAATTACAAACCACTTTTTAGTTGTTTTTTTGACTACAAATCGTTTTTACTATGATGCCACAAAGGATAGTCACATCAATAGTCGAAAAAATGGTTGATTTGGACATGTTGTAAATGTGTGGGTGGGAATGGATAGAATTCCTTGTATTTTAAACCTCCTCCAATATATTTAGCTCAAAATATTCACAAATCCATAATTAACACATCAATTTAAACCAGGGTTGTCAAAATCGATGTGACAACCATTTTGTGATAGGTGTCATGTTAATGTCCATCCTAACACACAAGCTGCCCCTATTATGTATGGTGACCAAAAACAAATTCGGTCACCACAAGATTTTGGTTGCAACCTTTTGATCACCACAATTGGTTCTAGTTTTTGGTTATCACAATTGATTTCGATTGCCATCCAACATCAAAATTTCTCGAATGGTGACTAAAACCCATTTTCAATTGCCATTTGTATGGTGACTGAAACCCATTTTTAGTCGACATTTTTATGGTGATTGGAAATTTTTGGTTGCCAACAATTTGGCTATTGGAACCTTTTTTCAACCATTAGCGACTATTGTTTTCAATCACTAATGACATGAATTTTTGGTTACCTTTGTTCATCGTGTGTTAAGCTCAATGAAAATTTTCTAAAAACATATTATATACACCCTTTCCAAATTTAATCATTGGCAACTAAATTTTTTTTGTTGCCATCCAATGATCTAAATTTCTCGGATGATGACCAAACCCCATTTTTGGTCGCCATTCATATGGTGACCAAAAGTTTTTGGTTGTTAACAATAAGGCGACTAAAACCATTTTTCGATCACTTGCAATTGTTATTTTTTGTAGTTGTTGACTAAATTTTCAATTGCCTTTAGTTGCCATGCATGGATGATGATTGAAATTTTTTGGTCGCCAATGATTGAATATGGAAAAGGGGGCATGTAATATGTTTTTGGAAAGCTCTCATTGAACTTTACTAGTGACAACCAAAGGTGACCAAAAATTTAGTCACCAACAATTGAAAATAGTAGTCATTAGTGACGAAAAATTATTTCATTCGCTTTACTGTTGGTGATCAAAAATTTTTGGTCGCCATATGAATGGTGACAAAAAAATTTCAATCGCCATACAAATGGTGACCAAAAATGGGTTGCAGTCGCCAATCGAGAAATTTTGATTAAATGTTTTTGGTTGTTAACAACTAAATTTGGAAAGGGGGCATGTAATATGTTTTTGGAAAGTTTTCATCAAGCTCTAAGCAAGATGACCAAATGTGACTGAAAATTTAGTGGTCGATGCCTAAAAACAACAATCATTGGTAATTGAAAAAAGGTTTCAGTTGCCAAATTGTTGGTGACTAAAAAAAGGTTTTGATAGCTCAATAGTCGGCAATTAAGAACTTTCAGTCAGTTGTTTGATAGATAATGGCCAAAAAATGAGTTTTGGTCACCATATGGAAGGTGACTAAAAGTTTTTAATCACCCATTATGCAATGATCGAAATTGTGTGGCAATTGAAAGACGTTTTAGTCGCCACATGGTTTACAACAATTGAAACTACTACCTTTTTGGTTGCTCCTGAACTTGCCCTGAGCACTCAAGATGGCTTATGGTTTAAGTTGACCCTAGGTTGACCTAGGTTGACCCTATATAAACATGATGCAAGGTGTGTTTGCATCCAAATGTGTTCATCGTGTTGTGATCGACACATGAATGCGGTGAGAACCCTTATTTAAACCCATAACATCTTGGGTTGCATTTGATTAAACCTTTTTTATATTGAAAATTGGGGCATGAAATTAACAATTTTATTGGAAATGTGTTCAATCATCAATTATTAGGCTATTGACATCACATCCACCATATGTAAAATTGCAAGGACTTGGTATAGAGTTTTTGATCATTATTCTTGTATATTTATCCTTGGAGCCAAGGTGCTACAATGGTTCTAGCCTCACAATTATTGATTACTCCATGATATTTTTTAATTTAGGATTTGAGTTGGTTAATTCAATTTCAGCATTACTATAATTGTTGGGTATAAGAGATGAAAGGAAATGGTTACTTTCACTAGTTGATACATTCATATAGAGACTTGAAACATTATTCTCACTCGAATTAGCTATAATACTAGGCAAATCCATGTCACCTTGTAGCATACCCAACACTTGTGACATTGTTGGGCGTTTTGTTGTTTCTACTTGTACGCATAAAAGTGCCACATTGATCACATGTCGTACTTCACTTTCCACAATTGTGTTCTGTATTTTTGGGTCCACCAAGCTTATCAACATGTTTGTTTTGTGCAAAGACCATGCCTGCAATAGTTTAACAATTCAAGTTTATCAAACAATAATTATTACTTTATATCTTTATAAATTATTACTTGTAAATTTTAGAGTGAAAAAATATCAAACATAACTATAAGAAATGTGGAAATGATGTTGCAACTTTTGTGACATTCTTTAAGTATTCATAAATAGATTCATTGTGTACACATGATTAATTCTACCATTGTCACCATTCATTTCCAACATGATTTTATTCCCTTAGAATTTAATATATGTTTTCATCACATGAATGAAAGTTGATGTTAAAATTGTTCCTAATTTTGTTTAAATATAATATTTTTGAAAGGATGAAACAAAAGATGATCAAATGTTTTTACCCATTGAACAAGGTACATGTTGTTTGTTGCATTTTGAAGTATAGCCTTCCTGCCGCTAATAATTTCAAGTAAAAGAACACCGAAGCTATACACATCAACCTTTGTACTAAGTTGACCCAATGTTGCATACTCCGGAGACATATATCCACTATATAATAGAATATCACAATTCATGTAATTTAACATCCAAGCCAAAGTGAGAAGAATTAGTCATTTTGTAAATAGATTCATAATTACATTTTAGTAATGTTAAATTCAAATGTTGCAATTATAATAAATTTTGATCTATATGATATTATTTTGATACACATTATTAATCAAACTTATTACACTTACAGGGTTCCAGCAACTTGTGTGAATAATCGACTTTGATTGTCAGAGAATAATCGTGCCAAACCAAAATCAGCAATTTTTGCATTAAAGTTCTTGTCAAGAAGGATGTTGGATGCTTTGATGTCCCGATGTATAATGCATGGTTGCAAATCTTCATGGAGGTAAACCAAGCCTCGAGTAATGCCCACAAATATTTGAAAACGTGTTGGCCAATCCAAGAATATGTTCTCCTCCATATTTGAACCTGCAAGCATAAAATATGAAGTCCTTGGTTGACATGATCATGGGTCAATTATCATGATACATGTGGATTTAAAATCACATTGGATTATTTTTAACACATTATAGGCCATGAAGGTGAAAAGTTAGTCATATACCCCATAAGGCTTCTGCAAGATCTTTGTTCTCTACAAATTCATACACAAGAAGACGTTGTGTATGGTGTAAACAACACCCTTTCAACTTCACAAGGTTTTTGTGTCTCACACCAGTGATAGACACAACTTCATTCAAAAAATCATC